>QWCH01000016.1_pt1 | contig 261146 bp, 212 predicted proteins | sample 1972671 | NCBI WGS metagenome assembly QWCH01 (sample SAMN09866713, study PRJNA288562) | Human gut metagenome isolate term3_stool, whole genome shotgun sequencing... | isolation source: gut | host: Homo sapiens | place: USA: California | reverse complement strand
TCGATGGATATTGCCCTTGATGATTTAGAGAATCTCTAAATCATCAGGGCCTAAAAAGGGAGGTTCTTCCTAGATACAGGAAAAACCTCACAATTTTAGTTCAGTGTATTCTTAACCTGGACGAAAAAAACCACATCTCACCCTTTCGAGTGAGATGTGGAACCACCTTGTGTCCACTGCGGAGACAGAATAACGCAGAGGAACCTATTCAAAACAAAGGAATGCATGAATAAGCCCTTTAAGGATACCGAGTTTAGTTTTGTACCGTCTTGGGTAAATATCTTAGAAAACGCAAGAAAGAATCATTACGATGACAGACACCAAATCAGCTAGGAGAAATTCTTTAGACTTTCTAGATGATTTTTCTTTGAGAAGGAGTTTCTTGAAAATCGTCGCTCCATAAACTGCTCAGAAGCGATTATGCTCGTTTAGAGAAACGTTATCTCGCTAGAGAGTTCTTCTATGTAGAATGAATTTAGATGCGATAGAGCGATTGAGAGAAGCCTTAGAGAGGGTGATAAGAAAAAAGCCAGCTCATGAGCTGGCTTTTGAGTTTTGGCTCCCCGAGCTGGGCTCGAACCAGCGACCTGCGGATTAACAGTCCGTCGCTCTACCGACTGAGCTATCGGGGAATCCAACAACAACCTTAAATCGGTAGAGGTTGCTGTTATAGAAATTGGCTTGGCTCCCCGAGCTGGGCTCGAACCAGCGACCTGCGGATTAACAGTCCGTCGCTCTACCGACTGAGCTATCGGGGAATCAAGAGTGCTAAGTTTATACTGATTTTTTTATCTTCGCAAGGGAAAAAAAGGCAAATACCATAAAGATGGGATTCCTTCTTCCCCTTAAGCCACCTTAGCTAAGGCTTCGGCGACATAACTGACATTGTGTTCATTCAAGCCAGCAATGCAGATACGTCCATTGTTAATGCCATAAACTCCATACTCTTTACGCAAGGCAACCATCTGCTCGACACTAAAGCCAGTGAAAGAGAACATACCTTGCTGCTTGGCAATGAAGTCCATACTTAAACCTTGGCGTTGTGTTTCGGCAACGAGCAAAGTACGCATGGCTTTCACACGAGTACGCATTTCGGTGATTTCGTTCTGCCAGGCTTTGTAGAGCTCTGGCGTGCTCAAAATTTCAGTCACGATATTCGCGCCATAAGCAGGCGGATTGGAGTATTCACGACGCACTAAAGACTTGATGATTGAGCCGACAGTCTTGGCTTCTTCAGCCGAAGAGCTAACTAAGTGCAAAGCTCCTGTACGTTCGCCGTAAAGCCCAAAATTCTTAGAGCAAGAGGTTGCAGCAAAGAAATTCACCTTAGCCTCTGCCAAGAGACGGATGCCGTATGGGTCTTCCTCCAGACCTTCGCCAAAGCCTTGGTAGGCCATATCGACAAATGGGATTAAATCGCGTTCTTGGACAATTTCAAGAACGGTTTGCCAATCTTCTTTACTAAGATCAGCACCAGTTGGATTGTGGCAGCAGCCATGTAGCAAAACGATAGATTTCGGGGCGAGCTTACTCAAGTAGTCGAAGAACACCTGTGTATCAACAGCGTGCGTCTCTGGGTTGTAGTATGGATATTTTTCAACGGCGAGACCGGCGTGTTCAAAAAGACTGATGTGGTTGCCCCAAGTTGGGTTTGAGACATAGCCATTGGTTGCACCGAGGTAGTCATATGCTAATTCTGCGCCAAGACGCAACGCACCCGTGCCACCCAAGGTTTGAATTGTGCAAATGCGTTTTTGCTGGCGAGCTTCGTTGTCACCAAAAACGAGTGCCTGCACGGCATCACAGAAAAGAGGGTTGCCAGACATAGCGGTGTAACCGTGCGTAGTCTGACGAGCCAACAAACGTTCTTCTGCAGTTTCTACGGTCTTTAAGAGAGGCAACTTGCCTTCTTCCGTGAGATAAACGCCGACCCCAAGGTTGACTTTTTCGGGCCGTGCATCTTTCTTGAATTCTTCATTGAGCCCAAGAATGGGATCGTCCGGCAGAGGTTTCAAGCTAGAGAACAAAGTGTAGGACATAAATAAATACTCCCGAAAAAAATGAAAAACGTTTAAACACTATACAGCCCTCTGAGGGTTAACGTGGAGATGAAAAGGCGGATTTTCGCAAACTAGGTAATCAACCCAATGCTATCTCTGCCTAGGATCTCCTCCCAATGGTGGTATAGATTAGAGACCTTCTGTGGTGTACACTAATCTCTTTTGCCTCTTAAAGACGTGTCATTGTGAAGGATGACATATGAGAACAGTGCCAAATATCGTTACGTTTCCTAATTCTCCCTATGTTTTACATCAGCCATTTTCTCCCGCAGGCGATCAGCCCACTGCAATCGATAAATTGTGCGAAGGACTTGAAGAGGGGTTGATGGCTCAGACTCTCCTCGGGGTAACGGGGTCTGGAAAGACGTATACGATGGCAAATGTAATTGCGCGTGAAGGTGTTCCTGCGTTAATAATGGCTCCGAATAAAACGCTGGCCGCGCAGACTTACTCCGAAATGAGAGAATTCTTTCCTAATAACGCGGTCGAGTATTTCGTCTCTTACTACGATTTTTACCAGCCAGAAGCTTATGTGCCTGCTCGTGACCTTTTCATTGAAAAGGATGCAGCAGTGAATGAACACATTGAACAGATGCGTTTAGCTGCTACGAAGTCAATTTTGGAGCGTCGTGATACGATTATTGTGGCAACCGTTTCCGCAATTTACGGTATCGGTAAACCAGAAAGCTATACGGAGATGCGCTGTATTTTGCGCAAAGGCGATCGTAAAACCCAGCGCGATTTAATTGGTCAGCTCGTTCGCATGCAATATAAGCGCACAGACATGGAATTTGTGCGTGGCACTTTCCGTGTGCGTGGTGATACGATCGACGTGTTTCCTGCAGAACATGCAGAAAGCGCGGTGAGAATTGAGCTTTTCGACGACGAAGTCGATGCTATTTTGCTCTTTGACCCACTCACGGGGTTAGTACAGCAAAACATCATGCGCTTTGTGATCTACCCAGCTAGTCACTATGTGACACCGCGAGAAGAAATCGTGCGCGCAATGGGAACCATAAAGGCAGAGCTAAAAGAACGCACAGAAGAGTTAATCTCTGAAGGTCGGTTTGTCGAGGCGCAACGCTTACAGCAACGCACCCAGTTTGACTTAGAAATGCTCGATCAAGTAGGTTTCTGCAAAGGGATTGAAAACTACTCGCGCCATTTGACGGGGCTCGCTCCTGGTGAAGCACCCCCGTGCTTAATTGACTATTTGCCAGCTGACTGCTTGATGTTCTTTGACGAAAGTCATGTCATGATTGGCCAGTTGGGTGGCATGTACCGAGGTGACAGAGCGCGAAAGGAAACGCTCGTTAATTACGGATTCCGTTTGCCTTCTGCACTAGATAATCGCCCTCTGCGATTTGATGAATTTGAGCGCAAGATGCGCCGGTCTGTGTTTGTCTCGGCAACACCAGCGCAGTATGAGCTCGAAAAGAGCCATAACGACGTCGTTGAGCAGGTGGTTCGCCCAACGGGCTTGGTGGATCCTCAAGTAGAAGTGCGTCCCGCGCAAACACAGGTTGACGATTTGTTGAGTGAAATTAATGAAGTTGTTGGGCGTGGTGAACGCGTTCTTGTGACTACGCTCACTAAGCGCATGGCGGAAGATTTGACGGACTTCTTGAGTGAACATGGCGTTAAAGTGCGCTACTTACACTCAGATATTGATACGGTTGAACGAGTTGAAATTATCCGAGATTTGCGTCAAGGTCTCTTCGATGTTCTCGTTGGGATTAACCTGTTGCGAGAAGGATTGGATATTCCAGAAGCTTCGTTAGTGGCAATTTTGGATGCTGATAAAGAAGGCTTCCTACGTAGTGAACGATCGCTCATCCAGACAATTGGTCGTGCTGCTCGAAATTTGAATGGTCATGCGATTTTATATGCAGATCGCATTACCGATTCGATGCGCCACGCTATTGACGAAACGGAGCGTCGCCGCCAAAAGCAAGAGGCATTCAATAAAGAGCACGGCATTACGCCGAAGGGCGTAAAGAAGGAAATTCGTGACATTATCGATGGCGTTTACCGTGGTGAAGATGTGAAGGTTATGCCAGAGAGTAAACTTATTGATGTCACAAAGGATCCATCGATTCTGGAAGAGAAGAATTTGTCGAAGCGTTTGAAGCAGCTCGAAGCGCAAATGATGGAGCACGCGAAGAATTTGGACTTTGAAAAGGCAGCCAAGTTGCGTGAAGAGCTCACGGCTTTGCGTGCCCAAGCGTTTGGTGCCTCTCCCAATCAGTAGTAATCTAAGTTAAAATACCTCTCCAGAAAGATGGGAATTACAAAAAACTCTAGGCATAAGCGATTTCCTAGAGTAGCATATATAGACAACAGACTACCGTCATAGAAAATAACGATAGACGGTAAGACAAAAAAAGTTTGATACGGAAACCTAAAAGTGATCCATATTTTATTTGTGTGTACTGGGAATATCTGTCGTAGTCCCACAGCCGAAGCAATCTTCCACAAAATGGTGGTGGAAGCACAGCTCGAGGATGTGATCACCTCGGACAGTGCTGGCACAAGTGCTTATCATGTGGGCCAGCAACCAGACGTGCGTGCACAGTTAACCTGCCGGAAGCGTGGCTACAATATTGCCGATCATCACGCGAGACAGATTACTGCGGAGGATTTCGAAAAGTCCGACCTCATCCTTGTGATGGACTGGGAAAACCTCGCAGAACTGCAACAAAAAGCGCCTGTGCAGTACAAGCACAAGGTGCATCTCTTAATGCGCTATGCCAACGACAACGATGAAGCCGTTGTTCCAGACCCGTATTATGGGCTCAATGAAGGTTTTAACCTCATGTTTACCCTTTGTACGGATGCTTGTTCAGGCCTGTTGCAGACATTGGAGCGCAAAGCTCGCAAGATGCAAGCCGATAAGCAGCGTGAAGCTACGAATGGTGCACCAGTTGATGTACCAGTAGTGGCGCAATAAACGCGTGGACTAATTTATCCTGGTGTGTTTTACGCCTAACACCAATTTATGCCGCGCTCATTGAGTTAAGTGCCTTCTCTAACACGAAGACTCAGGGCATGGCGTAAGGGTGTTTGTGCTTGCTTTCCCTATAATGACGGGCACTTCAATTCAGTATATCCTCACAGAGCAGTAGCCTATCCTCCCAACGGGCTACACAAAATTTAGACTTGCACAACAAAAAATTCCTGTATAATATCTGACTAAATAAATCGGGAATTTCCCTTTCATCTTACAAAGGAGTGCAAGTTGCGACTCACCACTAAAGCTAGATTTGCCGTGACAGCCATGCTGGACATTGCTTTGTACGGTCAAGGCAAGCCCGTTTCTCTCACGCAAATATCCGATCGTCAACAGATTACTGTTGCCTACTTGGAACAGATTTTCTGCAAGCTTCGCCGTGCCGATATGGTCAGAAGTATTCGTGGGCCGGGTGGTGGTTATTTCTTAGCCAAAACACCCCAAGAGATTACGATTGGTCGAATCATTGCCGCTGTCGAAGAAGACATTGACGCTACACAGTGTCGTGGCGATGGGACGTGTTTGGGCGGAGCTGCTTGTTTAACTCACCATCTGTGGGAAAGTTTGAACTCAGTGACTTCCAAGTTCCTCGACGGGATTACGTTGGAGAGCATGGTGCAGTCTCACACTGAGCATGCCGAACACCCACAGCGTGTAACGGTTTCTGCAAAGATTCCAGTGAAACCGAAAAAAACGCGCAAGCCGCGTGATCCAAGCCGTTTGTCACACGTACATAAACGCGTGGCATAAAAAGCTACAACGAAACCGAATATCAGTCTTATAGCGGCACTGCTCTGGTCGTGCTGGTTCTATAGAAGGAAAATAAAAAATGAAGCTGCCTATTTATCTTGATTACTCTGCGACAACCCCGGCAGACCCCCGAGTCATTGACAAGATGGTTCCCTATCTTGGCGTGAAGTTCGGGAATCCTGCTTCGCACAGCCACTCTTATGGTTGGGAGGCTGAAGAGGCTGTGAATGATGCACGTGCACAAGTTGCTGCTTTGGTGGGCGCGGACCCTCGCGAAATTGTCTGGACCTCTGGCGCTACGGAAGCTGATAACTTGGCCATTAAGGGGGCTGCCCATTTCTACCAAGAAAAAGGTCGTCATCTCATCACTGTTAAGACTGAACACAAGGCTGTGCTCGACACAATGCGCCACCTTGAAGGGGAAGGCTTTGAAGTCACCTACCTTGATGTGCAGGAAAATGGCTTGATTGATATGGACAAGTTCCGCGCCGCTATTCGCCCGGATACGATTCTCGTCTCTGTGATGGCAGTGAATAACGAAATTGGCGTTATCCAGGATTTGGAAACGATCGGCAAGATTTGCCGTGAACACGGCATCGTCTTCCATTGTGATGCAACGCAGGCTCCTGGTCATATGGAAATCAACGTCGATAAGTTCAACATTGACTTGATGAGCCTTTCTGGTCACAAGGTCTACGGTCCGAAGGGTATTGGCGCACTTTATGTCCGCCGTAAACCCCGTATCCGTATTGAATGCCAGATGCACGGTGGCGGTCACGAACGTGGTATGCGTTCTGGCACGTTGCCGGCCCATCAGATCGTTGGGATGGGTGAGGCTTACCGCCTTGCTAAAGAAGAATTTGCGACCGAAGTACCTCGCATTCGCGCTTTGCGTGACCGTCTTTGGGATGGTATCCGCAACAATATCTCGGATGTGTACCTCAATGGCGACTGGGAACATCGCTCTCCGCACAACTTGAATGTGAGTTTCGAGTTCATTGAAGGTGAAAGCTTGATGATGGCATTAAAGGACATTGCAGTGTCTTCTGGCTCCGCTTGCACGTCTGCTTCTTTGGAACCGTCCTATGTGTTGCGTGCCTTGGGTCGTAACGACGAATTAGCTCATAGCTCTATTCGCTTTACGCTTGGTCGCTTTACCACCGAAGAAGAAATTGATTATGTCGTTGCTCTCTTGAAGGAAAAAGTTCAGAAGTTGCGCGAAATGAGCCCCCTCTGGGAAATGCACCAGAAGGGCGTTGATCTTAACGCGATTCAGTGGTCTGCCCACTAATCCTTACTTTACGCTGGACTCAGATGACAGGTTCTACCGTCTTCAACAAAGACAAGCACGGTAGAACCTCCTAGAAAAAAATATTCTGAGCCAAGGAGATATACATCATGGCATACAGTGAAAAACTCGTTGATCATTATGAAAACCCCCGTAACGTGGGTACTTTGGATGAAAAAGCCGATAACGTTGGTACCGGTATGGTGGGGGCTCCCGCTTGTGGCGATGTGATGCGTTTGCAGATCCTGGTGAATGATCAGGGCATTATTGAAGATGCGAAGTTCAAGACCTATGGTTGCGGTTCCGCTATTGCGTCCTCGTCTTTAGTGACGGCCTGGGTTAAGGGTAAAACTTTGCAGGAAGCAGAACAACTCACGAATGCACAGATCGCTGAAGAATTGGCTTTACCACCAGTGAAGATCCACTGTTCGATTTTGGCAGAAGACGCGATCAAGGCGGCAATTAACGATTACCGTCACAAACAAGAGGAAAAATAAATCATGGCTGTGACCTTAACTCAAGCTGCGGCTAAGCATGTGCAAAACTATCTGACACGTCGAGGCAAAGGTGTTGGTTTGCGCTTAGGGGTGAAAACCTCTGGTTGCTCCGGCATGGCTTATAAGTTAGAGTTTGCGGATGCTGTTAACGAAGACGATCATGTCTATGAAAGCTTTGATGTGAAAGTGATCGTTGATGAGAAGAGCTTGCCGTATTTGGATGGCACTGAGTTAGATTACACGCGTGAAGGTCTCCAAGAAGGTTTTAAGTTCCACAACCCCAATGAAAAGAGTCACTGTGGTTGCGGGGAATCCTTCCACGTTTAATCGCGACTCCCGAGTGGTAGTGCTTTAAAAAAGCTCTTGCTCGGTTGAACGCCAGTTGATGTATCAGCGCAAACTGGTACGAACACACGCGAAGGTGCCACTAGGGCACACGAAGGCGTGGGAGGGAGCGAAGAGCTCCCTTTACTCGTATATGGAGAGGAGTCAGGAAACGATGACTCAACCGAGCATTTATAGCTATTTTGGTCTGAAACCGAGTTTTGTGGTTGACACAGAACGCCTGGAAGCCGCTTATCTGGCAGCGATAAAAAAAGTGCATCCAGACCTTTTCGCTGCCCGTCCTGCTGCTGAACGTCGTGTAGCAGAACAGTGGAGTACACGCTTAAACGAAGCCTACCAAACCATCAAGGATCCCGTTCGTCGTGCAACTTACCTCTGCGAAGTGGCAGGCTTTGATGTTGGAGCGGAAAAAAATACCGCTATGCCAATGGACTTCTTGATGGCTCAAATGCGTTGGCGCGAAATGCTCGATAATGCTCCAGAAGACGAAAAAGTAAAAGAGACGCTTAATTATGAAGTGAAAGAGGAAGAGGAACGTATTTTGGCAGATCTCACCGAAGCGCTCGACGTGAAGCAAGACTACCAAGCCGCGGTCGCTCTTACACGCAAACTCATGTTTGTGACGAAGTTTCATTCTCAGCTTCAACAAAAAGAACAACACTAACCACCCAAGGATATTTTTGACATGGCTTTGTTTCAGATTTCCGAGCCTGGCTTATCGGCCGCTCCGCATGAACACCGTCTGGCTATCGGCATCGACCTAGGTACTACGAATTCATTGGTCGCTAGTGTGATCAGTGGTGTGGCCGAGGTGATTGCGGATGAAAATGGCGACGTGCTTCTCCCTTCCGCCGTGCACTATGGCGAAGATGGAGAAGTGACAGTGGGGCGTAAAGCACTGGTAGGTGCAGTTGACGATGCCGCCAATACCATCACCTCCGCTAAGCGTTTGATTGGCCGTAAGCTCGAAGATTTGAAAGATGTGCACGCAGTACCTTACCGCTTGGTCGATGATGCAACCATGGTGAAGATTGAAACGCGTGCGGGTGTCAAAAGCCCAATTGAAGTGAGCAGTGAAATCCTTCGCAACCTTGCTAACCGTGCCGAATCACGGTTGGGTGGCGATTTGACGGGCGCTGTGATTACTGTGCCAGCATACTTCGATGATGCTCAGCGTCAGGCGACTAAAGATGCCGCTCGCTTGGCTAACCTCACAGTGTTGCGCCTTCTGAATGAGCCTACCGCGGCAGCCTTGGCCTACGGCCTTGATAATGCGGCTGAAGGACTCTATCTTGTTTACGACTTGGGGGGAGGGACGTTTGACGTTTCGCTCTTGAAGTTGAGTAAAGGCGTTTTTGAAGTTCTTGCCACGGGCGGGAACTCTTCGCTCGGCGGGGACGACTATGATCGTGCAGTTTATGCTGAAGTCTTGAAGCGCCTAGGTGTTGACGCCGAAGTGGCAAACGATTTGAGTGTCCGTGATCGCCGTGCTCTTTTGCAAGCTTCTCGTTCTGCGAAAGAAGCCTTGACCGAGTCTTTTTCGACAACGCTCATCTGGCACCGCGAATCGGGAGATGCGACAGTTGAGATCACTCGTGAAGAATTCGATGCACTTACGAAAGAGTTAACGAATGAAACGCTCACAGCGGTGAAGAACGTCCTCAAGGACGCCAAGGTAACGGTTGAAGAAGTCAAAGGAGTAGTGCTCGTTGGAGGCGCAACGCGTATGCCCTGCATTCGTAGCGCAGTGAAAACCCTCTTCGGTCACGAACCCCTTGCAGATATTGACCCAGACCGTGTGGTTGCGATTGGGGCTGCTACTCAGGCCAATAAACTCGCGGGCAACAGTAGCGAAGAAGACGATTGGTTGCTCCTTGATGTGACGCCACTCTCCTTAGGGCTTGAAACTATGGGCGAATTGGTGGAAAAAGTGATTCCACGCAATAGCGCCATTCCTATCGCTCGTGCTCAGGACTTCACGACGTTCCGTGATGGCCAGACCGCAATGGCGATTCATGTTTTGCAGGGTGAGCGAGAAGTGGTTAGTGTCTGCCGTTCGCTAGCTCGATTTGAATTGCGCGGCATTCCGCCTATGCCCGCTGGCGCGGCTCGTATTCGCGTGACGTTCCAGGTGGACGCTGATGGTCTTTTGAGCGTAACAGCCCGAGAAATGACCACTGGTGTAGAAGCTTCGATCCAGGTGAAGCCGAGCTACGGCCTCTCTGACGAAGATATTATCCGCATGCTTCAAGACGGCAATGGTCGTGCTGAGGAAGATATGCACACACGTGAATTGCGTGAACAACAAGTTGAAGCACGTCGCCTGCTTGAATCGACTCATTCCGCTCTAGAGGCGGACGGGGATTTACTTTCTGAAGAAGCACGCCGCGTGATCGATGCTCAGGTGGCGGAGTTGCAAGCTCTGGTCACTAGTGAGGATCTTGACAAAATTAAGGCTGCAATTGAAGCCCTTTCCAAAGGAACGGAAGACTTTGCAGCACAGCGTATGGACCGTTCGATTCGTCGTGCGCTCTCTGGGCTCAACGTTGAAGATGAGCTTTTTGATCAAACCACAGAGACGGAGCAAAAAGACTCCGATAATCATTAAAGAGGTAATAAGAAAATGCCAAAAGTGACAGTCTTACCCCACGAAACGGCTTGTCCTGAGGGGATGGAATTTACGGTTGAACCAGGTGCCATGTTGGCCAAGGCCTTGTTGGATCATGGCGTGAAAATTGAACACGCTTGCGAGTTTTCCTGTGCTTGCTCGACTTGCCATGTAATCATTCGCGAAGGCTTCGATTCTTTAAACGAAGCCGACGACGATGAATTAGACCATTTAGATGCTGCTTGGGGGGCGGGAGCTTATTCCCGTCTTTCCTGCCAGACTCGCGTTGGTAACGCTGACATCACGGTCGAAATTCCGAAGTATTCTCGCAATCATGCAAGGGAAGAATAATCATGGGTTTGAAGTGGACGGATGCGCAAGCTATTGGCGAGGCGCTCTATGATGAAAATCCGGATTTAGATCCGTTGACGATCAGTTTTATCAAGCTCCATGAGATGATTTGTGCTCTCGATGAGTTTGAAGATGACCCAGAAAAATCGAATGAAAAGATTTTGGAAGCCATCCTGACCGTTTGGTTAAACGAGCGCGATTAACTACGAGAATCCCGCTCCATGGCTAAAAGCGAGAAAAAAGCACTTCTTTGGTGGTGAAGATTCCAACGAGGTGCTTTTCTTTATGCACTAAGAAGCGAGAGCAAAATCGCTAAACTTGCTTCGGGCACAATGAGCTCAGTCTCAGCTAAGTCGAGGAATCTCTCTACACTCACCCATTCAAAGCGCTGGACTTCACCGTCATTAATGTGTGGGGTGATGCGTTCGCTTAAACGCCAAAGTTCTGTGCTCTCAGAGAGTAGTCCTTCGGGAAGAGGGCGATGGGAGCGAAAGCCGCGAAAGAGCTTTTCTGCGCCGTGCTCTGTCTTGCCTAGCTTAATACCCGCCTCTTCCCAAGCTTCACGCTCAAGTGCTATTCTTGGCGTCTCTTCGTGCTTCACCATACCGGCGGCGAGGTTATCGTAGCGCCCAGGATTAATTCGTTTCGTGGGACTACGTACACTCAGGAGAATTTGATTGTCTACAATTACAGATAGACGTACGACTGTGGTAGGTGTTCCTAAAACGCGGCAGAGTGCACGATCGATTGTTTCCGAGTGAACATTAAGGGAGAGACATTCATGCTGCGGAAAAAGCCTAAAATGACGCAATAAGGCCCCTTGAGCTTTTGCCCAAGAACAATTTTCGCGCAAAGAGCCCCCACCTTCTTTTGAGGCTTCAAAATAGAGAGTAAGATCGGGAGAACTCAAAAGCGTGTTCAAGAGGTCAGCTGAGAGCTGACCTACCGCAACAGAATGAAGCCAAAAGGGATGAAGCTTTTGGCTTAGAGGTGGATTGAGCGAGCGCTCAAGACGTAAAGCCACTTGTTGCGCTCGCTTAAGAAGTGCTGGATCAAGCACGGCAAAAAATAGTAATTAGTTGCCAGCTTCGGGACGCATATGCGGGAAGAGCAACACGTCTCGGATGCTAGGAGCATCGGTGAGTAGCATGATGAAGCGGTCGATACCGATACCGCAACCAGCGGTCGGCGGAAGACCGTATTCCAAAGCACGGATGTAGTCAGCATCGTAGTACATGGCTTCATCGTCGCCGTGGCTCTTCGCATCGGCCTGGGCCTTGAATCGAGCGGCCTGATCGTCCGGATCATTCAATTCAGAGAAGCCGTTACCGAGCTCGCGACCGCCCACGAAGAGCTCAAAGCGTTCCGTGACGTCATGGTCGGTGTCAGATGCACGTGCGAGTGGCGAGATTTCCGTAGGGTAGTCAATGATGAAAGTCGGCTGGAGAAGCTTTGCTTCGGAGCTTTCTTCAAAGAGAGCCATCTGAAGTGCACCCAGACCAACATAGTCAGGCTGCGGTTCACCCAAGCGAGCTAATTCAGCGCGCAAGAAAGCTTCATCGTTCAACTGCTCGAGCGTGTATTGTGGGGCGTACTTCTGGATGGCCTGAATTGGGGTTAAGCGATCGAAAGGTTTGCCAAAGTCGATATCCTGACCCTGATAGTTCACGACGGTTTTACCCAAGACTTTTTCGACGACGGTGCGAAGAAGACTTTCGGTGAAGTCCATCTGATCGTGGTACGTCCAGTAGGTTGCATAGAATTCCATCATCGTGAATTCAGGGTTGTGACGCACAGAGACGCCTTCGTTACGGAAGTTGCGGTTGATTTCAAACACGCGTTCCAAACCACCGACGACCAAGCGCTTTAAATAGAGTTCTGGAGCGATACGCAAGTACATATCGATGTCGAGGGCATTGTGGTGCGTCACGAACGGGCGCGCGTTAGCACCACCCGGGATCGGGTGCAACATTGGCGTTTCCACTTCGAGGAAGCGACTACCCAACATGAAATTACGGATTTCAGCGATAGCGCGGGAGCGAACCAAAAAACGATTACGACTTTCTTCGTTCATGATCAAGTCAACATAGCGCTGACGATAGACCATTTCCGTATCTTGTAACCCCTTAAACTTATCAGGAAGCGGGCGGATGTTCTTCGTCATCAATTGAAGCTCATGGGCCCGAATAGCGAGAGCGCCAGTCTTGGTGCGGAAAAGCACGCCCTTTACTGCGACGATGTCACCCAAGTCGTATGTCTTGAAGCGGGCATAGGCTTCTGGTCCGATATCATTTTGGGAAATGAAGTACTGCATTTCGCCCGTGAAGTCTCGCACCGTGGTAAAGCTCGCTTTACCCATCATGCGCTTGAGCATCACACGACCAGAACAAGCCACCTGAACCTGCTGGGCTTCGAGCTCAGCCTGATCCACGTTGCCATATTTTTCAACAAGGTCGCCAAAGAGGTCCGTGCGTTTGAAGTTGTTGGGATAGGCAACCCCTTCAGCGCGCAACTGCGCTAACTTGGCACGGCGTTCAGCAATAATATGGTTTTCGTCCCCTTGAACGGGGGCGACTTTGTTTTCTAAATCTTCAGACATAAGAGCAATCCTGTTGAAAGATCTCTTCTTGAAAGGAAGACCTTTTCAAGAAGGGAGGAATCTTTTTTATTGAACGTTGGCGTTAATGTCGCCAATGTTTTGTTTAAGAGAGGCCTCAATAAACTGGTCTAAATCGCCATCAAGAACAGCGCCAGTGTTACCCGTTTCTACGTTGGTGCGCAAGTCTTTCACGCGAGACTGATCGAGCACGTAGCTACGAATCTGGTGCCCCCAGGCAATGTCAGACTTCGACTCTTCGAGCTTGGTCTGCGTTTCCATACGTTTACGCATTTCAAATTCGTAGAGCTTAGCCTTCAGCTGCTGCATCGCTTTTTCGCGGTTGCGGTGCTGAGAGCGGTCATCCTGACAGATGGTGATGATGCCAGTGGGAATATGGTGAATACGCACGGCCGATTCCGTCTTCTGAATGTGCTGACCACCAGCACCCGAAGCGCGGAAGACGTCAATTTTTAAGTCGGCCGGGTTAATTTCAATCTCAATCGAGTCGTCCACTTCTGGGTACACGTACACAGAGGTAAACGAAGTGTGACGGCGAGCGTTAGAGTCAAAGGGGCTCTTACGCACTAAACGGTGAATCCCCGTTTCGGTACGTAGCGTACCGTAGGCATAGTCGCCCTGAATGTAAAGCGTAGCGGATTTAATCCCCGCAACGTCGCCTGCACTTTCTTCTTCAAGCGTAACGGTAAATCCCTTGCGTTCAGCGTAGCGCATGTACATACGTTCGAGCATGCTGGCCCAGTCCTGAGCTTCCGTACCACCAGCACCCGATTGAATTTCGAGGTAGCAGTTAGCCGGATCCATCGGCTGGTTAAACATACGCTTGAATTCAAGGTCAGCGACAGCCTTTTCAATCTTCTCAACGTCTTGACCAACGGCTTCAACGGTATCCCAATCTTCTTCCGCCATAGAGAGTTCAAACAATTCGGCGGCATCGTTAATGCCCGTGGTTAGCGATTGGAAACTACCGACGATACCGTCGAGTAATTTCTTTTCTTTGCTGACCTCTTGGGCATGCTTAGGGTCATTCCAGAGGTCAGGATTTTCGACCTCACGGTTGACTTCTTCGAGTCTGCGCGCTTTGCGATCGACGTCAAAGATACCCCCGAAGTTCGACGAGACGGTGAGTCAGGTCTTCGATGAGATTCTGAATAAGGTTGATGCGTTCGACTTCCATGGTTCTAATCCAATAAGGTTCGCACTGACGTCGACCTTAGAGAGTCCAAAGATACGCCAGGCATGGAAAAAATAGAATCAAATATTATAAAAGCCCAGACCTTGCTGTGCTTGAAGGAGAGGGCTTTTTTTGGCTTTTGAACTTTTTAGATATGAGTGCTTTCTTCAACTGCTTCGATTTGCAGTTGCAATTGGCGTCTCCCCATGTATTCATTGACGTTGGGGCGGTAGGCTAGGCGCGCTACGGCAGGGAGCGGTGTATTGCGACGGAAGAAGATCCCTTCAAAAAGTTTACCTTCTAAATCCAGGACGAGTTTCAAATGAGCTTCCTTAAGCACGGTTTGGCGCACTACGCGAAATTCGTTCGAGAAAAGTGGCGCTTCAAAGGCCTGCCCCCAAATGCGCTCATCAATATCGGTAATAAGGGCTTCGGTGATATCGCTAGGCACTAAGGGCCCATCCGTGTAAACAACTCGTTCAAAGAGTTCGCGACTGCAGTTTTCACGCACAATTTGTTCGAAAGCGTGCTGGAAGTCGTTAAAAGCTCCCGCCTTAAGCGTAAGTCCTGCGGCGGCAGCATGACCACCAAAGCGAATAATAGCACCACCCAAATCGCGTGCGACCAAGTCAAGCGTATCGCGCAGGTGAATCCCAGGAATACTGCGACCGCTGCCCTTTAAAAAGCCCGATTCACTCGGAGCAAAAGCAAAGACAGGGCGATGAATGCGATCTTTCACACGAGAGGCAACAAGCCCCACTACCCCTTCGTTGAAGTGCTCATTAAAAAGCGAAAGTGTGTAGCGCTCAGACATATTGCAAGAGGCAATGACTTCTTCAGCACATTGCTGCATTTCGGTTTCAAGCTCTTGACGTTCGCTATTGAAAAGATTGAGTTCTTGAGCAAAAGAAAGTGCCACGGTTTCTTGGTCCGCTAAGAGGCATTCTATTCCGCTCTCCATAGAGCTTAATCGCCCAGCGGCATTGATACGTGGTCCAATGGCAAAACCAAAGTCACGTACAGAGGCGGCTTCGGTTTTTTTTCTCGCCACGGTAAAGAGTGCACTGAGACCAGGGAGTGCCTTTCCTGCGCGAACACGTTTAAGCCCCTGAGCAACCAAAATGCGGTTATTTTTGTCGAGTTTGACCACGTCCGCCACAGTGCCAAGCGCAACCAAGTCAACCCACTGGTCAAGACGAGGCTGAGTTTGCGCCGTGAAGTAGCCTTTCTCGCGCATTAAAGCACGAAGAGCGAGCAGCACATAAAACATTACCCCCACTCCAGCGAGATTTTTGGAGGGAAAAGAGCAGCCTTTGCGATTAGGGTTGACGATACAGCAAGCTGCAGGTTCTTCTTCACCAGGCAAATGATGGTCTGTTACGATCACATCAATTCCAAGTGCCTTAGCGTGTTCGACTGCGGCAACAGAGGTAATACCGTTATCCACGGTCACAATGAGTTGAGGCGAAAAACGCTCTTTCACAATGTCGACCAATTCAGGCGTGAGGCCGTAACCCTGTGTGACACGATCAGGAACGACATAACTGACATGAAGCCCCATAGTGGTAAGACCACGAATAGCAATCGTACAGGCTGTTGCCCCGTCGCAGTCGTAGTCGGCCACAATAGTCACGGGCTCGCCTTTTTCTCGTGCCTCAAGAAGACGAGCGGCTGCGAGGTCTGTACCTTCGAGTTGCGAGGGCGGAATAAGTCCCTTCCAGTCGAGTGTCATTTCATCAATATGATGAATACCGCGCGCTGCAAGTGCTCGCGCAAGTGGAGCTAACATCCCTTGTTCGATTAGGGTCTGCGCAGCGCTAGCATCAAAAGGGCGTTCAATGATTCGAGTCATAGGAGTCGATATACCAAGAAAGAAGAGTGTTCGGTTTTTTGTTTTTAAAGAGGCGTTGCATCAAAGTAGGCTCTTGAGGTGCTAATGTAACGGCGCCTGCTTCACCAAAGCAAACGGTGAAAATCTCGACCTCTTTGTCTCTCGTTTTGGCTTTTGTCCGGTAGCGATCAACTTCTGCGGCAACGACGTCTAGAGACTCTTTCCATGTCTCCCAATCACCAGCAAGCCAAGCAGTATAGAGGCCACTCAAGTGCACAATCACATCACCAGGTGCTGTGTCTTCGGGCCAGCCCTTTTTCTCAGAAATTAAAAAAGTGTTCAAAATACCAGAAGCGTTAGCCCATCCCAGAATGACAGGGTCATTAGAGGCAACACTTCGAACGAGCGTTGGGGGATTAAAGCGACAATCGCGTCCACCACCCCAAAGCCAAAAAGCGTCAATACCAGCCTCGCGAGCAGCAGGAGGAAGCACTTCACGCAAATCGGTTAAAAGTTTCCAGAGGTCATCTTTTGCCTCGCCCACGACCCAGTCGGAAGAAAACTTTTGTCCTAAAATGCTTTCAAGCGGTGCGCTCACAATAGGATAGTTGTCTTTGCGCGTTACAAACCAACGTCCGTCCCACATCTGGAGCTGAAATTTCGAGTCTCGCAAGACTTTTTGAAGTGCCATGGAGGCAGCGAAATAGGTTTCGTCTGAGAGTAGCACTTCACTCTTAATGGTTTGAGTTGACACATCGAGTTTTAAGGCTGACAGACACCACAATTCCGAAGGGAGTTCGCGTGCACCTAACGATAGCCAATGCCAAGGAGCTTCACGCGGATAGGTTCCTTCACGAGTCAAAACTTTCCAAAGCCACAAACGATGGGGAGCACGACGGTATGGCCCCTCATCGAAGCGCTGAGTGACCAATTGGGGATTGTCCCCTTGAATCGTGAGAAGGGCCGTCTTTTGCTCAGCAGTGAGTGTGCCGATAACCTTTTCGGCAATATCGCTCGGCAGACGTGCACCTGGAATCAGAATGAAAGCTTTTGACATGGTTTCACATTGTACTGTGCCCATCAATAGGTAGAATGTGAGAATCAAATTTTTTCACTTTTCTGTTAAACAGGTGTGTTTGTGAAAATTCCCTTTGAATGGACGATCGGTCTTACCTATACGCGAGCCGGCCGCCGAGGCCGTAGAAAAGACGGCTTTATGTCTTTTATTTCGGTGATGTCGGTCACCTCTATTGCGCTCGGTGTGGCGGCTTTGATTATCGTACTTTCTGTGATGAATGGTTTCCAGAAAGAAGTCCGTGATCGTATGTTAAGTGTTGTGCCACACATTGAAGTTCGAGCAGTGGCAGGGGCTCAACCTGATTGGAAGGATGTTGAGAAAGCTCTTTCGGCTAATTCAGAAGTCGTTTCTTCAGCGCCTTTTGTTCAGGGGCAGGGACTCTTTACTGCTGGTAGAAGTGTACGTGGGGCAATTGTAAAGGGAATCGATCCAGATCAAGAGCCTAAAGTGAGTGAAATTAGCACTCACTTGATTGGTACTCCCAATTTGCACGCTCTGGAAGGAGGCGAATTTCGCATTATCCTCGGGAAGGATTTGGCTTATCTTTTAGGTGTCACGGTGGGAGATAAAGTGGCTCTTATGGTACCTGAAGGTAACATAACGCCAGCAGGGATCGTGCCTCGGATGCGTCAATTTACCGTGGCTGGGCTCATGAATTCAGGTCACTATGAGTACGACAGCTCCATGGCGCTTATCCACTTGAAGGACGCCCAAGCACTTTTCCGCGCTTCTGGTCCTCAAGGGTTGAGGTTGCGCTTAAAGGATATGAATAATGCGCCTGCTGTGGCAGAAGCGCTCAACCAAACGCTCCCTATGGGGGTCTTTGCTTCAGACTGGTCTCAGCAAAATCGCACCTGGTTTGCTGCGGTTCAAGTTGAAAAGCGCATGATGGGTATCATTCTGTTTTTGATTGTCTTGGTTGGGGCATTTGGTTTGGTCTCAACACTGGTGATGACCGTGCAGGAAAAGCAATCGGATATTGCGATTTTACGTACCCTCGGTGCGACGGAAGGCTCTGTCATGATGGTCTTTATTTTGCAAGGGATCATTGTCGGTTTAGTGGGGGTTGGCGTGGGTGTCGTTGCTGGGCTTTTGATTGCTGAAAACGTAGGCACCATTGTGGGCTTTATTGAACAGCTCTTTGGCGTGAAGTTCCTCCCAAAAGAGGTTTACTTTATCTCTTCAATGCCAAGTGATCCGCGCATGAGTGACATTATCCCAATTGCGGTAATCTCCTTTATTTTGAGCGTGGTAGCAACGATTTATCCAAGTTGGCGTGCTGCTCGAACTGAACCTGCGGAGGCGTTACGCTATGAGTAATGAAGTAGCAGAAGTGATCCTTGCTCGACATGTCCAAAAGCTCTACCAAGATGGCGTATCTGAAGTGCGAGTATTGGACGATGTGAACCTCGCAGTGAAGCGCGGTGAAATCGTTGCTATTGTGGGAGCATCGGGCTCAGGGAAATCTACCCTATTACATGTGTTGGGTGGGCTTGATCAATTTAACGCTGGCTCAATTGTGGTCGCTGGAGTGGATATCAGCCACCTCAATAGCAACGTTCGCGCAAAATTGCGCAATGAGGCGTTAGGTTTTGTGTACCAATTCCACCATTTGCTCCCCGAATTTTCGGCGCTCGACAATGTGGCTATGCCGCTTTGGATCCGTCGCGAAGACCGAGGGATTGCTAGCGAAAAAGCGAAGAAAATGCTTGAAGCGGTTGGTTTAGGTCATCGCTTGACGCATTTGCCTAGTCAACTCTCTGGGGGTGAGCGCCAACGCGTGGCCATTGCTCGCGCCATGGTGACGGATCCAGCCTGTATTTTGGCAGACGAACCCACGGGGAACTTAGATAAGGATACTTCCGAGGCGGTCTTCCAACTCTTTGTATCGCTTGCTCGCAGTCGCGGAACAAGCTCTTTGATTGTGACCCATGATGAGTCGCTTGCTGCTCAGTGCGACCGTGCAGTGCGACTTGAAAAGGGCAAGCTTGTGGAAATCACGTTCTAAGGTTTCGGGAAAGGGAAGAAGGTTCAATGTATTTCATAGATACCCATACGCATTTACAGGCGTCGGTTTTCGATGATGACTTAGAAGTACTTATCCAAACGGCGCGCGATCGTGGTGTCGTGGATATGGTGATTTGTGCTGGCGCTCCTAACGATTGGGATCGTTGCGAGGAGATCGCTCATGCCTATTCTCTTTCCTATACCTTGGGCATTCATCCGCTTGATACACCCGAGGTGGTTGCTTCGGATATTGACCTTTTAGATAAGCGCGTAGCAAACGCGCTTGAAGATCCGCATTTTGTGGGGATTGGGGAAATAGGGATCGATGGTTTTGTCGGCACACTAGACGACGAAAAACAAGAGTGGTTCTTTGCTGAGCAACTCAAAATCGCGAAGCGCTATGCGCTTCCCATGTCGGTGCATATTCGCCGCAGTGGCTCGCGCCTTCTCAAGTACCTCAATCGGATTGGCACTGTGGGTGGCGTTATTCACGCTTTTAATGGCTCGCAGGACGAATTTGACCGTTTCGCTAAGCTCGGTTTTCACTTTGGATTCGGTGGCGCTGCAACCTATGAAGGAAGTCAAAGAATCCGTCGTCACTTGGGAGGGTCGCCTGCTGATCGTTGGGTACTTGAAACAGATGCACCTGATATCCCTTCAAGCGACAGACGAAATACTGGGAATCTGCGTACAGAACCAGCCGATATTGTCGCAACGAACACGCTTGCTGCAGAGCTACGGCACTTGACGCCAGAAGAGTCTGCGCTTGAGGCGTTACGCAATGCTTTTCGTGCGTTTCCACGTCTGAAAGATCGGCATCCTAAATTAGCTCTTCTTTAGAAGAGAGGTGCTCTGCGACATATTTCATGTATCAGTGTGATAGACTTAGCAAGGTCTTTCTGAAACCCTCTTAGAAAACGAGGCGTTTCAGAAGACCTTTTTCATTTTTAACTGAAGGACACCAGGAATTATGCTCGATAAAGATAGCATTGTTGTTGCTGTGATCGGCCACGACCAGCCAGGGGTGATCGCTACAGCCACCGCCACTATGACCAGATTGGGTTGCAACGTCGAAGAAATGACCCAGTCTATCTTGCGCCATCAGTTTGCCAGTATTTTCTTAGTTAACAAGCCCGAAGGTTTGTCTAACGAAAACATTGAACTGGAAATGATGACCGCATTTAAGGCCAAAAAATTCCGTCTGTCCTTAGTCATCCGCGATTTTGAAGAACAAAATGCTCCGCAACTCTCGGAAGGTGAACCGTTTGTAGTGAGCATTTGGGGTAAGGATCGTAACGACATCATTGCTGTCTTCTCGAATATCTGCGCTGAGCAAGGGATCAACATTGAAGCACTGCGTGCTTTCCGCATTGAGGAAGGCCAGAGTTTGCAGGTGCTCGAAGTACGTATCCCCGCTGGGGTTGATACCCGCAGTTTAAAGAGCGTAATGGCAGAACGTGCCCATACGATGGGCCTCAGTTTGAACGTACAGCACGCCAATATTTTTGAAGCGATTCATCGCGTGCGTGTGGACTAATTTAGGGAGAAAGTGATGTTAACTGATCGTGAAGTCCTCTCCACCATCAATATGTTGCGTAGCGAACACTTGGATGTTCGCACTGTGACGATGGGGATCAACTTGTTTGACTGTGCTAGTCATGACTTTGATACCTTCGCCTACAAGGTTCGTAGCAAGATTTTGCGTCACTCCGAGCGCCTAGTGGAAACCTGCAATGCCGTGGGTCAGCGCTATGGTGTGCCTGTTGTCAATAAACGTATTTCCATTAGCCCGATCGGCACGGTTTGTGCAGGCTTTACGCGTGACCAGATGGTTGCCGTTTGCAAAGTATTGGACGATTGCGCTAAGACCGTAGGCGTTGATTTTATCGGGGGCTTTGGCGCTCTCGTCGAAAAAGGTATCACGCCAGGCGAACAGAATTTGATTGATTCGCTCCCAGAAGCTTTAGCGAGCACGGATCGTATTTGCTCCTCCATTAACGTCGGTTCCACCAAGGCCGGCATCAATATGGATGCCGTGAAGTTGATGGGCGAAACGATTTTGAAGGTAGCTCATGAAACGGCAGATCGCGATGCGATTGGTTGTGCGAAACTAGTCGTTTTCTGCAATATTCCCCAGGATGTGCCCTTTATGGCTGGTGCCTACTTAGGCGTTGGTGAACCTGACGTGGTGATTAACGTTGGGGTTTCTGGTCCTGGTGTAGTGAAAAAAGCGCTTGATCGTGCTTTTGCCGCCAAGGGAGAATACCTCACCATTACGGACGCCGCGGAAGTAATTAAGCAAACGGCCTATAAAGTGACCCGCGTGGGTGAAATTATCGGTAATGATGTGGCCCGTGCACTTGATTTACCCTTTGGCGTTGCGGATCTTTCGCTTGCTCCGACTCCTGCCGTGGGCGATAGCGTCGGGGAAATCTTCAAGTCAATGGGGCTCTCTTCGATTGGAGCTCCTGGTACGACTGCAGTGCTCGCTATGCTGAATGACGCTGTGAAAAAGGGTGGAGTTTTCGCCTCTTCTCACGTGGGGGGGCTTTCTGGTGCCTTTATTCCCGTTTCTGAAGATAGCTCCATTGAAGAAGCTGCTCGCACGGGCGCATTGACGCTTGAAAAGCTCGAAGCGATGACCTCTGTCTGCTCCGTGGGCTTAGACATGATCGCAATTCCAGGAGATACCTCCGCAGCAACGATTTCCGGCATGATTGCCGATGAAACAGCGATTGGCATGATCAACAACAAAACGACGGCTGTTCGCGTGATTCCTGTTCCAGGTAAGAGCGTGGGCGATAAGGCTGTCTTTGGCGGATTGTTGGGTGAAGCCGCTATTATTCGCGTCCCAGGTGGCGACGCGACGCGCTTTGTCCAATTGGGTGGACGCATTCCTGCGCCGATTCATTCGTTAAAGAACTAGAACTTTTCTCGTTTTTTGGACCCATTGCCAACCGACGGTCATTTAGACCTATTCAATAACCGCTGTAAGCACCCTTTTTTTGCTTCCGGCGGTATTTTTTTGTCACTTTTTTGGCTAGGCAACAACCCCTGAAGACTAGTCAAAATTTTTATTTTTTTAGAGGAGCCCTGTCATGCGATTTTCACATCGCTTGCTCTGGCACGCCCTTGGGTTAGCATTTGCGAGTACCCAATGTAGTGCCCTCTCTTTGGAGAACCTTCATTTTGAATTTCCGAACGCCATGTACACGGTGCAACAGAACGGAGAATCTTATCGAGTCGCACTAAAAGACTACAACCAGGATGACGATTGGGGAGACCCTATGGGAGGAAATCCGACGTTTGTTTTTCAGATGAACCCAGAAGAGCTGGCCTGTATTGATTTTGTGACTCCTTATAGTGATCCTTCAAAAAATCTTTTTAGAGAAGATGATCCCGCAATCATAATGTCTGCGATGGCACCACAGTTGCTTTTGCAAAAAGCTAACCTCGAAGGTGTTCGCTATTACGCAACGGGTCTTACTAGCACGGTTTACGCCAACCATGAGTTGAGTGCACAAGAATTCTACGACCAGTCCATGGGGCTGGTGTGGTTTAGTGCGCAAGCCTCAATCTATGACGAAGACTACCCAGGACAAATGCCTTTTGCTCATTACAGTCGTCGAGCTAATGCACTAACGCTCGCGGATTCACTGGCTATAGGCCCCTCTGCTCGCCTTCGCTTTGGGCAAATGACTGAGGCGGATCTCAACGGGAATGCGAGCCTTATCTTTGGACAAAACGGCTTTTTGATTGTCAATTTAGACGATCAAAACCGATTGAGAGTGAAGCGTGGTGCCACAGTGAAATTTAACGAAGGCTCTGGGGTTTTTCTCTATACCGTAGAGCCATCCACGCTTTTTGATGAAGGCGATATCAAGCTTTTTGATTGGGAAGAGGGTGCGCAAATTTTAGGCGTTGACAATATTACGCTCACAGCTCGCCCCTCTGACGACAGCGATGGGCTCTTTTTCGGTCATGTCACCGTGAAAGGCAATACGCTTTGGGCAACGCCACATCCATGGACTGCGTATGGTCCCTATGCAGAGCTTGCCACAGCGCTTCATACTTACGCGCTTTCCGCAAATTCAAGCAACACACAACATCAGCTTAGAAGTGCGCTTATCACGCCTAATATGTGGACGATTGAGCTCGAAGAAATGTCGCTCAAAGGGATTTCTCTTGGTACGCAACTTGCCATGCGCCGTAGCCTTGGGTTTAGTGCTCAAGACTTTATGACGACTTTTGGTGAAGAGGTGATGCGCTATGCGCTTGTCGGGAAGGGGAACCCCCTCAAAAATGAGTTGAAGGGTCCCAAAGTGAAGTTTGAGAACGGACTCTTAGTTGAGGAGCCAGAGGAGTCAGGCTTTAAGAGGCCCACAATTCCTAGTCTTAACCAGCCCGTACAAGTGAGTATTTTTGGAGGCAAGGCCCGCACCGATGGCTACACTGTCGAAGACGGTCAAATGGTACGCTACAGCACCGATATTCAGCGTGAGTCCACTGGATTTGAACTCTCCATTGATCGCGATTATGAGAGTGGGATGAAGCGTTGGGGGGGCGTCTTGCCTATAGCAACAGCGCTATTCGGTTGGTCAACCGTTCTTCCTCCGACCTTCCTTGGGCGGGGGACTCGGATATGGTAACGGCACGCGGTTATTGGGCTGTGGCCGAGAATGTACCGAACCGCTGGTGGGTTCTATCAGCAGGGGCATCAGTGGCCAATGATATGGTTGATGTGCCTTATCCCTTCTTCAAAGTGGAAAGCGACGATATCACACGCACCATGATGCAGGTGGGACTCGCGCGCTTAGATTCGAGTACAGAGCTTTTGCCTCAAACGCAACTTTGGTCTAAGTTGGGTGGCTCTCTGCTTTGGGAGAAAGGGGCGAAATACAATATCAAAGTCAACGGGGAAGATTTTTTCGCAGTGAAGGAAAAAACACAACTCCTGGGGCGCTTAGAAGGTGCGGTTGGGTTAGCGACGCGTCTAGCCACCGCAGGGGAAAGCTATGCGCTGACCCTCAGAACAGCACTGGAAGGCTTTGCTTACGTGGGCTCTCGCGATACCCGGCTCACTTCGAGCGCGAGAGGGGCTTCGGCCTCGACACGCGCACGAACCCTTGCTCGTTATGAAGGCCGCTATAACCTCGGTTTGCAACTTCATACTCCTTATGGGGATCTTGGCGTAAATGCGGGATTGGGTTACGACACAGAGGGTGGAAGAAGCCGGGAGGTGATGGGAACGTTTTATATGACGTTCTAAGCGCCCCATGAAAGAAAAAGATCCCAGAGCAGAATAATTGCTAAGAAATCTTAGGAACCAAAGCTCTGGGCTCTTTTTTGCATAAGCGCACAAATGCGTGATGTGGTTTCTGCCTAATTGATGAGAAGAAGATTGTTAAAATAGGCAGACATTGATCAATTCACCTTTTTAGGGAGAAAAATGCGTCGCTCTCAGGAGGTGAATTAGGCACGAGAAAAGCTCAACGCTTTCTCGTCTGCCCGCGTTAGGAAAACAAAGTAAAGAAAGAATAAAAGTGGCGAGGAGGATCACATGGAAGCAACCCTGGATGTGGGTCTAGCCAGACGTCTGGTTGAACCACTCTACAAGGATGTCGCCTTGGATACGGGAGAGTCTGCGCTAGAGCATGCTGATGCCATGGTGTCGATATTGCGAGAAGTGAAGGACGATCCTGAACTTTTGGCTGCGGCTTATCTTTTTATGGTGCCGAGCATCATTCAGAATTCTGGCGATTGGATTGAAAAAAGTTTTGGAGAGTCAGTCAATCGTCTCGTACAGGAATTAAATCGCGTCACCCGCCTCTCGGAAGTGACCCGAAACGATACGACAGATGAGCAGTCTTCCAATCAGGCAGAAGTCATGCGTAAGATGCTCATCGCCATGTGTAATGACTTACGCGTGGTGCTCTTGAAGCTTGCTAGCCGCTTGCAAACCTTGCGATGGCTCGTACAAGAAGTTTCCCCTGTGGGTGCTAAATATGGCGAAAATACGCTTGCAGTGTATGCCCCCCTTGCTAATCGCTTGGGGATTTGGCAGTTAAAGTGGGAGCTCGAGGATCTCTCGCTTCGTTTGACGCGCCCAGAAGAATATCACGACATTGCTCACCAGCTCGATGAGTCTCGTGAAGACCGCCTCAAGTCAATGGAAGCAGCGGTGGCGAATATTCGCCAATTGCTTCTCGAAAACAATATTTCCGCAGAAATTAGCGGTCGCCCGAAGCACATCTACTCCATCTGGAAGAAGATGCAGCGCAAACACTTGCGCTTTGATCAGCTCTTTGACGTGCGAGCTGTGCGAATCATTGTGGAAACGGTGGAACAATGCTACCAAGTACTCTCTATCGTGCAAAAGCACTATCCCGTGTTGAGCAAAGAGTATGACGACTATATTGCTAAACCCAAACCCAATGGCTATCAGTCTTTGCATACGGTAGTGACCGATGCGCAAGACCGCCCCGTGGAAATTCAGATTCGCACTCGAGCGATGCATGAATTTGCTGAATTAGGGGTGGCAGCACACTGGCGCTATAAAGAAGCGGGGAATTCCAATGGGGCAACCTCAGCAGAAGAGCATCGTGTGGCTTGGCTTCGCCAACTCTTAGCTTGGAGTACGGATATGAAGCGTGGCTCTGCTTCTGCAGAGCAGTCCCCTGAGGCGATTGAAGGGGATCATGTTTACGTTTTGACGCCACAGGGACGAGTCTTAGAGTTGCCTCGTGGCGCTACCCCAGTGGACTTTGCTTACCAGGTGCACACGGAGTTAGGGCACCGTACGCGTGGAGCGAAAGTCGACGGACAGATGGTACCGCTCAACACCTCGCTCAAGACGGGACAAACGGTTGAAATTATTGCTGGGAAAATGGGGCAACCATCGCGCGACTGGTTAACTGCAGAGTTAGGTTATGCGGTGAGCCCGCGCACTCGCAATAAAGTGCGCCAGTGGTTTAATGCGCAGCAAGCTGCTCAGCTCACGGCAGATGGGCGTGAAAAGATTGATAAAGAGTTGGCTCGCCTTGGCAAGACTGCCGTCAAACTTGAAGATCTCGCTAAGCGTTTGGGTTATGACAAGGTCGAGGAATTCTGCTTAGCTTACGCAAAGGAAGAAATTTCTCCGCAAGCGCTAGCAACGGCCGTACAACCTCCGAAACCTGTTGAACCTGAACCCGAAGTGGTGGAGGTGAAGGCATCCCGCCCCAGTAAGGAAAAGAGTGACGTGCTAGTGGTCGGGGTGGACTCGCTTCTTACTCAGTTAGCCCGTTGCTGCCACCCGGTTCCGCCAGACGAGATTATTGGTTATGTGACAAGAGGTCACGGGGTGACGATTCACCGTTGTGACTGCCCCAATATTCGCAACATGTCTGAGCAAGACCATGAGCGTTTAATTGAAGTGAGTTGGGGTAAACCGCGCGCCGATAGCGTCTACCCTGTTGATGTGTTGATTGTGGCGCAGGAGCGCCCAGGCCTCTTAAAGGATGTCTCGGAAATCTTTATGCGTCAAAAGCAGCACGTGATTGGCATGAGCTCTCAGCGTCAGAAGACCGATATGCGTATGCGTTTTACGATTGAAATTCAATCGGTCGACAGCTTGCATGTCTCTTTGGCAGCACTGCGTGAGTTGCAAGGCGTCTTGTCTGCTCGTCGTGTGTAGGCAAACAAAAGCTTTCTCACACAAGAAAAAGTGGTTTTTCTTTGATCGAAAAGCCACTTTTTTAAATTTTTTTGTGTGTACCCCTTGATTTTTTCTCAAAATTAGGCATAATTACTCCTTCTTTGCAGGCACATAGCTCAGTTGGTTAGAGCATCACCTTGACATGGTGGGGGTCGTTGGTTCGAATCCAATTGTGCCTACCAGAATTTTTTCCTGATTTTCTCAATGGCGCCCCTAGTCGGTCTTCCGGCTGGGTGCGCCGAGAAAAGCAAAGAAACTAAAGCGGAAGGGTTAAGGCGCCAAGGATCGCCTAGTCGTAAAATTTGCAAACTCGCGAACTTTACGGCATAATTAAATCCTTGACAGGCACATAGCTCAGTTGGTTAGAGCATCACCTTGACATGGTGGGGGTCGTTGGTTCGAATCCAATTGTGCCTACCAGAATTCATATAGGGTTTGTTGATGATGTGTGCTTTTGAAGCTATCCGAACAGCGACCCCCTCTCTTTAATGACAGAGGGCGTGGGCGGAGTATTGTCACAACAACTCAGACAAAAAAGCGCGGCTCATGTCCGCGCTTTTTTTGTATTTACATTCGATCGAGGTCTCAAAAATGGTTGCAATTACGTTACCCGACGGTTCCAAACGAGAATTTGAAGGTCCAGTTTCCGTAGCACAAGTGGCTGCAGATATTGGCGCAGGTTTAGCTAAAGCCGCTTTGGCTGGTCGCGTAGATGACCGCTTGGTGGACTTGTCTTTTGTGGTTGATCACGATGCGAAGGTGAGCATTATCACGGGGCGCGATCCTGAAGCTCTTGAACTCTTGCGCCACTCCACCGCTCACTTGATGGCTCAGGCTGTGAAGCAACTCTTCCCTGGAGCTCAGGTGACGATTGGGCCGGCTATCGAAAACGGCTTTTACTACGACTTCTCCTACAAGCGTCCTTTCACGCCCGAAGACTTGAAGGCGATTGAAGAACGTATGGACGAAATCGTCAAGCAAGACCTTCCGGTGGAACGCTCTGAAATGCCGCGCGACGAGGCGGTGAAGTTCTTTGAGAACATGGGCGAACACTACAAGGCTGAAATTATCGGCTCTATCCCACAGGGTGAAGTGATTTCTCTCTACCGTCAAGGCGACTTCATTGACCTTTGCCGTGGCCCTCACGTGCCGAGCACGGGTCGCTTGAAAGTCCATAAGTTGATGAAGGTTGCTGGCGCCTACTGGCGTGGTGATAGCAATAACGAAATGCTTCAGCGTATCTACGGTACGGCTTGGGCTAACAAGGAAGATCAGGCTGCTTACTTGAAGATGCTCGAAGAAGCAGAATTGCGCGACCATCGTCGTTTGGGTAAGGAATTGGATCTCTTCCACCTCCAGGACGAAGCTCCAGGGATGATTTTCTGGCACGCCAAAGGCTGGTCCATTTGGCAGGTTGTCGAACAATATATGCGCCGTGTCTATCAGGACAACGGCTATCAGGAAGTGAAGGCTCCTCAGCTTTTGGATCGTTCCTTGTGGGAACGCTCTGGTCACTGGGCCAAGTATCGTGAAAACATGTTCACGACGGAATCGGAAAACCGCTACTACGCGTTGAAGCCGATGAACTGCCCGGGTCACATCCAGCTCTTCAATTCCGATTTGCGCAGCTACCGTGATCTTCCCTTCCGATTGGGTGAATTCGGTCAGTGCCACCGTAACGAACCGTCTGGTTCCTTGCACGGTATGATGCGTGTCCGCGCCTTCACGCAGGACGATGGTCACATCTTCTGTACGGAAGACCAGATTCTCTCTGAATGCGAAGCCTTTACCCGCCTCGTGGCTCAGGTCTATAAGGACTTTGGCTTTACGGATATTTCCTACAAGGTGGCTACTCGTCCAGCGATGCGTATCGGTTCGGATGAAACCTGGGATAAGGCTGAACGCGCTTTGATGCAGTCTTTGGAAGACTTGGGTATCAAGTACGACATCCTTGAAGGCGAAGGCGCTTTCTACGGTCCTAAGGTGGAATACCACTTGAAGGACTGCTTGGGTCGCTCCTGGCAGTGCGGTACGATTCAGGTCGACTTCCAGATGCCTGGCCGCTTAGGCGCTGAATACGTCGCTGAAGATAACACCCGCAAGGTTCCTGTGATGTTGCACCGTGCTATCTTGGGTTCCTTGGAACGCTGGATTGGCATGTTGATCGAACACTTCGCTGGCGCTTTCCCGACCTGGTTGGCTCCGATTCAGGTGGCTGTTGCAAGCATCACTGATGCTCAGTCGGATTACGCCAAGGAAGTGGCGCAAAAATTGCACAATGCGCGAATTCGTGTGCAATCTGATTTGCGTAGTGAGAAGATTAACTATAAAATTCGCGAATTGAGCCTGCAAAAGATTCCTTACATCCTCGTTGTTGGGGATAAGGAAAAACAGGCTGGTACGGTTGCCGTCCGCGTGCGCGGTGGTAAGGATCTCGGCGTAATGAAGGTTGAGGACTTTCTCAACATGATCGTTGAAGAAAATGCCACGCGTGCCGCGTTTGCTCACTAAAAACGCACGGCAAGAATATTTACTTTTTTAGGAGTAGAGTCATAGCACAAGATCGTAAGCATCGGATCAATCATGAGATCCGAGTCCCTGAGGTCCGACTGACAGGCGTCGATGGCGCCCAGATCGGTATTGTTCGAACCAGTGAAGCCCTGCGTATGGCTGAAGAAGCCGACGTGGACTTGGTGGAAGTTGCCCCGAATGCGCAACCGCCAGTTTGTCGTTTGATGGACTACGGCAAGTTCCGTTACCAGGAACAGAAGAAGGCTCAAGAAGCCAAGGCGCGTCAGAAGGTTATCCAGGTTAAGGAAGTGAAATTCCGCCCGGTGACCGACGAAAACGACTTCCAGACGAAGCTTCGCAGCCTGGTGCGTTTCTTAACCGATGGCGACAAGGCCAAGGTGACGTTGCGTTTCCGTGGTCGCGAAATGGCACATCAGCATTTCGGTATGGAGTTGATGAATCGTATTCGTACTGAGCTCGACGAGATTGCACAGGTTGAACATCAGCCTAAGCTTGAAGGGCGACAGATGATTATGGTTCTGGCTCCTAAAAAGAAGAAATAATTTTGTGCAGAGTTCTCTTTTTTGAGGTACACTCTGCTTTTTCCCTGAAAAAGTACTCCCTGAACTTTCAGTCGAGTACTTTTTCGGATAACAAGTGGATCATGGGCTAAAGAAGTCTTTCCATTCTGGGAAAGCGCCTCTGGTTCATATAATAATGAGGTAACGGCAAATGCCGAAAATGAAAACCAAGCGCGCCGCTGCTAAGCGTTTTAAGCCGCGCGCTAGTGGCTCGATCAAGCGTGCCCACGCTACGAAGCGTCATATTCTCACGAAGCGTACGACTAAGAACAAGCGTCATCTCCGTGGTATGGTTGATATCCATGAATCGGATTTGGCATCTGTGCGTCGCATGTTGCCTTACGCGTAATAGGAGAATAGAGAATGCCCCGAGTTAAGCGTGGAGTGACGGCTCGTGCCCGTCATAAGAAGATTTTTGCCCTTTCTAAGGGTTTCAGCCTCCGTCGTAACAACGTTTTCCGTGTTGCTAAGCAGGCCGTTATGCGTGCTGGTCAGTACGCCTACCGTGACCGTCGCAACAAGAAGCGCGTGTTCCGCCGTCTCTGGATTGCTCGTATCAACGCTGGTACGCGCGCTAACGGCTTGACGTACTCCGTTTTCATGAACGGTTTGCGCAAGGCGGGTATCGCTTTGGACCGTAAGGTTCTTGCTGATATGGCTGTGTATGACAAGGACGGCTTTGCCGCTCTTGTTGCTCAGATCAAGGGCTAATCCACTTCTCTGAAGTGAGTAGCCAGAAGAAAAAGAGAGCAATCCTTTTTCTTCTACTGCAGCAAAAGAAAAGAGAGATTCAATCTGGGTCTCTCTTTTTTTTATCCTAAAATTGGGTATTTTGACCTAAGTAGGTGATAAATAGGGGAAAAAGTTCCCCGATTTTGCTATTTTCGTTGTAAAATAAAAAATTCCTCACCCCTTGAAGAGGTGACTTTTGGGGGTAGTGAGGTTCGAGAGCATTTGAATGAGTAGAGGGGGTTTCCCCTCTTTTGATTTAAGTTCTTTCCTCTCTGGCAGGCTTTTTGCGATAGAGAGTATTGAGAAGAACAGGATTGACGCCGTTTTTCCGCTTGTGATGAATGGGCACAGAGAGCTTGAAGTACTTCAGGATTTCGTGCTGAGTTATGAAGAGCAGAGAGCGGCATTTATGATTTAACGTTGTCGGAATATTTACTATGCAGGATCTTACTGAACTTGTTGAGTCCGCTCGACAGGATTTTGCCAAGGCCGAACAAGCTGCTGCACTTGAAGATGCAAAGGCTCGCTACGTTGGCAAAACGGGCGTCGTCACGTTGATGTCCAAAGAATTAGGGAAACTTTCCCCCGAAGAACGTCGCACCCGTGGTCAGCAGATTCACCAGGCTCGCACCGCGATTGAAGAAGCTTTGAACGCTCGTCGTCAGCAAATCGCTGATGCCGCGCTTGCCGCTAAGTTGGCAAGCGAAGCGATCGATGTGACCTTACCTGGTCGTGCTCGCAGTGCTGGCGGTATCCACCCAGTGATTCGTACCTGGATTCGTATCGAAGAGATTTTCCGCTCCATCGGCTTTGAGGTGGCTGATGGTCCTGAAATTGAAAGCGATTGGTTTAGCTTTACCGCCCTCAACAATCCTCCTAACCATCCTGCCCGTTCGATGCAGGATACGTTCTATGTGGATCGTAAGGACGAAGAAGACCGTGCCTTGCCGTTGCGCCCGCACACTTCTCCGATGCAGGTGCGCTATGCCCGTACGCATGAAGCACCGATCAAGGTAATTGCGCCGGGCCGTACCTATCGCGTGGACTCTGACGCAACGCACTCCCCGATGTTCCATCAGGTCGAAGGTCTTTGGATTGGTGACGATGTGAGCTTCACGGACTTGAAGGGCGTTTACAGCAACTTCCTGCGTCGTTTCTTTGAAACGGACGACTTGGTGGTGCGTTTCCGTCCTAGCTACTTCCCGTTCACGGAACCGAGCGTGGAGGTGGACATGATGTTCACGAGTGGCCCGCGCAAGGGCAAATGGCTCGAAATTTCGGGTGCAGGTGAAGTGCATCCCAACGTCGTTCGCAACTTTGGTTTAGACCCTGAAAAGCATATTGGCTTTGCCTTTGGCTCGGGCCTGGAACGCCTGACGATGTTGCGCTACGGCATTGACGATTTGCGCTTGTTCTTTGAGGGTGATCTGCGTTTCTTGCGTCAGTTCAACTAATCTCGATCTGCATTGACTGAACAGAGGAAAAAATTATGCTGTTTACTGAAGAATGGCTTCGTCAGTATGTGAATCCAGCGTTGAGCACTGAAGAGTTAGCTGAAACGTTGACCATGTCTGGCCTTGAAGTGGAAGAAGTCACTCGCCTTGCCCCCGATTTTACGGGAGTGGTGGTCGCTGAGGTGGTTTCTTGTCGCGATCATGAAAATTCTGATCACTTGCATGTGTGCGAAGTGAACGCTGGCACTGGCGAATTGCTCCAAATCGTTTGCGGTGCGCCCAATGTGCGCGCTGGAATCAAAGTGCCTTGCGCTTTGATTGGTGCTGAATTACCTGGTGGTTTCCAGATTAAGAAATCGAAGTTGCGTGGTGAGCTCTCCTTCGGGATGCTTTGCTCGGCTCGCGAATTGGGTACGAGTGAAGATCACAATGGTTTGTGGATTCTCCCGGATGATGCCCCTGTTGGGATGAATATCCGCGAATATGCCCACCTTGATGATGCGCGTATTGAAATCAAGTTGACGCCGAACCGTGGTGACGCATTGTCGCTTATCGGCGTGGCTCGTGACTTGCACGCTGCAACGGGCGCTGATTTGAAGTTGCCAGAAATGACGCCAGTGGCCCCGACCTGCGAGTGCAAACTCCCCGTGAAGGTGGAAGCTCCTGACTTGTGCGGTCGCTTTGCGGGTCGCGTAATTCGTGGCTTGAATGCTAAAGCCAAGACCCCTGATTGGATGGTGCGCCGCTTGGAAGCCGCTGGTCTTCGTCATATTTCCGCCTTGGTGGATATCTCAAACTACGCCATGCTTGAACTTGGTCGTCCCTCGCACTTCTTCGACCTGAAGAAGCTCGAGTCTGATCATTTGACGGTTCGTTGGGCTCGCGAAGGCGAACAGGTGAAGTTGTTGAATGAACAAACGATCGAACTCACCCCTTACTATGGCGTGGTTTGTGATGGGGATCGTCCTGAATGCATCGCTGGCATTATGGGGGGCGAAGCTTCTGCAATTTCTGAAGACACCACCGATCTCTTTATCGAAATGGCCTTCTGGCACCCTGTGAGCATTCAGGGTCGTTGCCGCCGTCTCAACTTCTCTACCGATGCGGCTCACCGCTTCGAGCGTGGCGTGGACTTCGGTAGCAACGTCGAACACATGGAATATGTGACGCGTTTGGTGCTCGATATCTGTGGCACGCCCGAAACGAAGGTGGGTCCCGTTGATGACCAGATTATCAATTTGCCGCAACGCTCTGAAGTGACAATGCGTGTGGCTCGCTGCCGTAAGGTGGTGGGTATCGATATCCCTGTGGAAGCGATGGAAAACACCTTCAAGCGCTTAGGCTTTGAATACCGCTTTGATGGTGAAGTCTTCACGGTGAAGTCTCCGAGCTATCGTTTTGACATTGAAATTGAAGAAGATTTGATCGAAGAAGTGGCTCGTCTTTATGGCTACGAAAAGTTGCCGGATCGTCCGCCACTTGCTCGTATCGCGATGAAGGCTGCTCGCGAAGATTCTCGCTCTGGTCACGATTTGCGTCGTGAAATGGCGGGCTTGGGTTATCAGGAATTGATCAACTTCTCCTTCGTGCCAGAAGTCTGGGAAAAGGACTTCGCGGGTAACGAGCACCCGATTCGATTGTTGAACCCGATCGTCTCGCAGTTGTCGGTGATGAGAACACAAATGATCGGCAGTTTGGTCGACATTCTCAAGTACAACTTGAACCGCAAGGCCGAACGCGTGCGCATTTTTGAATTGGGCCGCGTCTTCTTGCCAGATCCTACCATCAATGATGGTCCTTGGTCTGTGAAGGGGATCAACCAGCCGCAGCGTATTGCGGGCTTGGCTTACGGTGATGTGAACGATCCTCAGTGGGGCGAACCTGCCCGTCGCGTTGACTTCTTTGACGTGAAGGGTGATGTGGAACGTTTGGTGGCACCACTTCATGCACGTTTTGTGCGCGAAGAGATTCCCGCTTTCCACCCGGGTCGTTCTGCCGCGATTTACGTGGGTGAACGTCGCGTTGGTGTGATTGGTGAATTGCATCCCCGCTTAGCGCAGACCTATGATTTACCGCACTCGCCAGTCGTCTTTGAAATTGATGTGGCTCCGATCTGCTCGGTTTATGTGCCGCACTACACGCCAGTGAGCAAATTCCAGCCGATGCGCCGTGATATTGCCGTGGTGGTACCTGCGGATATGGAAGTGCAGACGCTCTTTAACGCTATGCAAAAAGCTCGTTTGGGCGACGTGCGTACGGCGCCTGTCAGCGATATTCGTCTCTTTGACTTGTATCGCCCAACAGACGGCGAACATAAGGATGAAAAGTCCTTGGCCTTTACACTCGAATTAGTGTCGACTTCGGAAGAAGCGCTTTCCGAACAGGACGCTGATGCGGCTGTGCAAGGTATCGTCGAAGCTCTCACACTTGTGGGCGCTCGTCTGCGTAGCTAAGAAAAAGGGCCTATTGCAAAGAGGTCTCTTGAAAAAGGGGCCTCTTCGAAGGCCAAAGAGATTATTTGTTGTTGAACCCTCTTACTGTTAATTGCAATTTATGACTGTCGATAAAACGCCAGCAAGAGCAGTTGTTGCCGCTACATTGACCCGAGCCGACCTCATCGAGAGCTTGGCTTCTAATCTTTCTTTAGACCGCCAAATCTCTGCGCAGATGGTGGATACGTTTTTTAATGAAGTTGTTGATGCCTTGACCTCTGGCGCAACGGTGAAATTACCGGGGCTAGGGAACTTTATGGTGCGCGATAAGAAGTCTCGCCCAGGTCGCAATCTGCGAACTGGCGAGCTTGTGATGATTGATGACCGTCGCGTGGTGGTATTCCATCCGTCGACGTTGCTCTCGAATCGCGTCAGTGACAACTTGATTCCTAAGGGATTGATCATTAATCCGAGCAAGGTTCGCAACAAAAAGAGCGAAGCTGCTGAGGATGATGAAGAATAATTCGCTTCGGGAAGGAATGCGAAGTGGCAGAAAAGAAGGCTCTTGAATATCCCATAAAGTTGGTATTGTTCGAGAAGAATCTTTCTTTTTAGTCAAGATTCCTATATACTTATGGTCTTTCGGGGCGTAGCGCAGCCTGGTAGCGCACTTGCATGGGGTGCAAGGGGTCGCGAGTTCGAATCCCGCCGCCCCGACCAAATTCCAGGAAAGAGAGTTAGAGTGATCTAGCTCTCTTTTTTATTGCCTATTTTCGAGAAGTCGCTTCACGTAAACCGCTAAGAGAAATTGCCTAGAGTGCAAAAAAACGCCCTCAGAATCCCCCGAACGGATTACTTTTAGCACATAATTTTTTATATTCCCCAAAAAAGTTTGCCGCTCTAGCAAACATCCCTCTTTTTTACGCCTGAGTCAGGAGTTATCGTGGAGTTACTTCTTAATCCGATTATTATTTCCGTGGTCTTGCTCTGCGTGTTGTGTTTAGCCAAGGTCAACGTGTTGATTGCCTTGATTATCGCCGCACTCTCTGCAGGGTTGAGCGGTGGGTTGGGTCTCACGAAATCGATGGAAATTCTTTCCAACGGTTTTAGTTCCAATGCCACAACCGCGCTCTCCTACATTTTGTTAGGCACCTTTGCTGTTGCCATTGCCCAGACAGGGTTGATGCAGATGTTGGTGCGCTGGATTGGTCGTCGTGTCGGGATGAAACCAAAAATTTTCTGCTTCATCATCGCGTTTATCGCCTGCTTGTCGCAGAACGTTGTTCCAGTGCATATCGCTTTTATCCCTCTCTTAATTCCGCCACTTCTCTCGCTGATGAACAAAATGAAGCTTGACCGCCGTGCAGTGGCTTGCGCGTTAGGCTTTGGTTTAACAGCTCCTTATATCTCTTTGCCTGTGGGCTTCGGGCTTATCTTCCAGGGTATCGTTGCAGACAATATGACCTCTAACGGTATGCCCGTGACGGTTTCTGATGTCGCGTCTGTGGCGTGGATCGGCGGTCTCGCAATGTTGGCTGGTTTGGTGTTGGCCGTTTTCTACTATGGCCGCGCTCGTACCTACAAAGACATCGCGATGCCGGGCACAGAAAATGTGATGCAAGAAGAGGATCTCTCGTTTAATAAGAAGCACATCGTGACGCTCTTAGCGATTCTGATCGCCGTTGTCGTTCAGTTGACCTTGGAGTCGCTCCCGCTTGCAGCCTTGGTGGGCTTGATTGTGATGTTTATCGGTGGAGCCTTCCGCTTTGATAAGCTCGATGAACACATCTCTAGCGGGATCTCCATGATGGGCTTGATTGCTTTCGTGATGTTGATTGCTGGTGGTTATGCGGCCATTTTGAAAGGGACAAATGCGGTTCCCGTTCTCGTGGAAAGTGTTGTGCCTTTGATTGGTGAAAGCAAGTGGGTCGCCGCCACGATCATTACGCTCATTGGGCTTTTAGTGACGATAGGGATTGGGACGAGCTTTGGGACGGTGCCTATTCTCGCGGTGATCTATGTGCCGCTTTGCGCTGCCGTGGGCTTCTCCGTACCAGCAACCATCCTTTTGATGACGATTGCTGGCGCTTTGGGTGACGCGGGTTCGCCTGCTTCGGATAGTACCTTAGGGCCAACGAGTGGGTTGAATGCAGATGGTCAGCACAACCATATTTGGGACACTTGCGTGCCGACCTTTATGGCCTTTAATGTGCCGCTCTTGATCGCGGGTATCGTGGTTGCGCAGTTCATCTAACCGTAGAGCGATTGCGTTTCACGCGAAAGAGGAAGTTTCTTACGAAAAGAGCTTCCTCTTTTTATTTGCGCGCGAAAAACGCATAAAAAACGGCATGCAACCCTGTTAGTGCATGCCGTTAAAAGCTTACAGTGAAACAAATTTTGTTAGATCGTCCAAGCATGACCTAACAAAAGCCTTCGTCAGTCGCAGACCTCTTCGCAACATAGCGACGATGGAGTTTCCTGGTGAGAGAAATATTACTGTGAAATTTTCTGTTTGTGTTTAAGCCTCAAATAAGAAACGTTAATATCGGCTTTAAATTTGATTTATATCAAATAAAAAATTGGTTTCATTTGACCTAATCCTCACGAATTAGTCGGATTCAGCCATTCGGTGAAACATAAATTTTTCCTTGGATTATCAAGTGGTTGCAGGCATCGTGCTAAGATTCTGGAACTACTCAAATCGATACTTTTTCGAGACACTCAAAGACATGCATATTTTGGTTTCCAACGACGATGGTTATCGCGCTCCAGGGATTCAAGCTTTAGCAAAAGCGATGAGCCGTTTTGGTCGCGTAACTGTTGTAGCCCCTGAAAGTAACCACTCAGGCGCATCAAACTCCCTCACACTCAATCGACCGCTGACGGTGGATCATATCGAGGGGGATAATCTCTACGTGGTGAGTGGGACGCCTAGCGATTGCGTACATTTGGCACTGCGAGGGTTACTCTCCGAAATGCCCGATATCGTAGTCTCTGGGATTAACTGTGGCGCTAATATGGGTGACGATACGATGTACTCGGGCACGGTCGCTGCAGCCATTGAAGGCTATATGATCGGGATTCCCTCTTTTGCGTTTTCTCAGCTCGACAAAGGGTGGAGCGAATTAGAAAGCTCTGCAAGAGTGGCACAAATTGTTATCGAACGCTATTTAGAGTCCTCAGATTACCCCCATCCGGTCTTATTAAACGTTAATATTCCCAATATGCCTCTTTCTGCTTTGCAAGGCATTCGGAGTACGCGTTTAGGAAAACGAATGGCTGCAGAGCCAGTAATACGAGAAATGAGCCCCCGTGGCTTCCCTATTTACTGGATGGGAGCCGCAGGTCGTCCTGAGGATGACAAAGAGGGGGCCGATTTCTGGGCGACCAGCCACGGTTATGTGTCTGTCTCGCCAATGCAAATCGATTTAACCGCTCACAAAGAAATTGATATGGTCGGAGGGTGGATGCACGCGCCACTTTCCGAATCTACCAGCGCAAAATAAGGAAGGATTGTAGGATGAAGAAGCCCTTACTCTGGCTTACTGTGGTTAGTTCTATTGTTGTTGTGGTGGCGGGTTGTTCCACCACTCCCCATAAGCCAGCAACGGTCGTGGATAAGTCGACCTATGCTCAGCCGAGCAGTGCTCAAAAGGCTTTGATTGACGCTGAAGCACAGCGCCGTGCTAGTTTAGCTTCTGGCAAAACCTATACCGTGCAACGTGGCGATACGCTCTACAGCATCGCTTTGCGTCATGGTCTGTCGGTTGATGAACTCAAGCAGTTGAATAACATTTCCGATCCGACGCAACTTCGCGTGGGTCAGCAGTTAGCGCTCACGAACACGGTGCGCCAGGCCTACGACGATACGCCTTCTGATGTGCGCGTGACGCCGATCGCAGTGCCTTCAGCGGCAACGCCTGCCACTGCTCGTACGGAAACCGTGACGAGTGACGTGTTGAACGCTCGCGATAAGGCCACGACGGCTGCACAGAATGCGAAGACGCAGACTCAGCAAGCAACGCAAAACGCAGCGGCAGCTGCAACCGCTGCCACGGCTTCTGCCGTAGCGGCAGCTAAGTCCCAGGCTTCGAGCGCAACTAGCTCCACAACGAGCTCTTCTCGCATGAGCTGGCCGGTGAAGGGCAAGGTTGTCTCTGACTACAAGGCCAACGGTAAAGGTTTAGACATCGCGGGTAACAAGGGCGACGCAGTGGTTGCTGCCGCTGACGGTGAAGTGCTCTTTGTGGGCGTGGTGAAGGGCTACGGTAACTTGGTTATCGTGAAGCATTCGCCCACCTTGGTGACCGCTTACGGTAATAACGATCGCATCACGGTGGCTAGTGGTACCCGTGTGCGTGCTGGCCAAAAGATTGCCGAAATGGGCACTGATGGTGGCCAGAGCGCGCTTCGCTTTGAAGTGCGTGAAAAAGGTCGTCCGATTGATCCGATGCAATTCTTGCCTCGTTAATCGAATTGACCAAGCGGAAGGTTAGTCTCCTGTGCTAATCTTCCGAACCTAACACAGTGGAGGGACCAGAAATCGAATTTCGGCCCTCTTTGTGTTTTTATGGGACGCGGTAAAGTGCGCGCCCTTTGGAATAACTTTTGCTAAAGAGACCCCCTATGGCAAGAAGACAGAATAAAACGCCCGATAAGTTCACAGTGGATGTGTTGCGCCTCGACCAAGAAGGTCGCGGCGTGGCCTATAACGACGGCAAGGTCGCCTTCATTGAAGGTGCGCTCCCCGGTGAGCGTGTCACCTATGAGCGCATTCGCAATAAGCCCAGCTTTGAAATGGGCCGCGTCACTGAAGTGTTTAACGAAAGCGTGATGCGTGTGAAGCCACGTTGCCCGAATTTCGGTCATGGACCAGGGAGCTGTGGCGGTTGCGCTATGCAACACTTGGAGCCCCGCGCTCAAGTCGCGTTTAAAGAACGTGTGATGCTCGATACGCTTTGGCATATTGGCAAAGTCAAACCCGAAAACATCCTGACGCCTATTGTCGGTCCCACGTGGCACTATCGTCACCGTGCTCGCTTGACGGTGCGTAACGTTGAAAAAAAGGGTGGCGTGCTGGTTGGCTTTCATGAAAAAAGTTCTTCCTATGTCGCAGATATGCGTGAGTGCCACATTCTCACGAAGAATGTGTGCGACATGTTGATTCCGTTTCGTGAATTAGTCGCCTCGCTCTCTATTTCTCAGCGTATGCCGCAGATTGAAATTGCAGTGGGTGGCGACGGCCATACGGCGCTTGTTTTCCGTACCCTCGATGAGCCGAGCGCAAGCGATATGGAAAAACTGCTCTCCTTTGGTCGAGAACATAATGCTGCTATTTGGTTACAGCCCAAAGGGCCAGACAGCGTTTACCCCGTGCTCCCTGAAGACGGAAAAAAGCTCGCCCTGACGCTTTCCGAATTTGGCGTGCGTATTGTCTTTAAGCCAACCGATTTCACACAGGTGAATCCTGCCGTCAACGAAGTGATGGTGGGGCGCGCTGTGCGTTTACTCGATGTGCACCCAGAGCACAAAGTGGCGGACTTTTTCTGTGGTCTAGGAAACTTTACCTTGCCTCTTGCGACAAAAGCGGCTCATGTGACAGGCATTGAAGGCTCTGATGGGCTTGTTGCCCGTGCGCGTTTGGGCGCCATTGACAATGGGCTTGCCGATAAGACGGATTTTGTGGCTCGCAACCTCTTTACTTGGTCTGAAAGCGACTGGGATCAGTTGTGGAATAAGCTGGGTGGCATTGATCGCGTTTTGATTGACCCTCCGCGTGAAGGCGCTCTGGCGCTCTCTCGCGTATTAGCGGCAACCGATAAGCGTCCTGCCCGTGTGGTTTACGTTTCTTGTAATCCAGCCACCTTGGCACGTGATTGCGCGATTTTGCACCACGAAGGTGGTTGGCATATTCGTGAAGCGGGCATTATGAACATGTTCCCGCATACGGGTCACGTAGAGTCGATCGCTGTCCTGGAATCTGGTCCCAAGCCTGAAAAATTGTCTGAAGAAGCGCAAAGCATTGAGCGCCGTATTCAGGCGCAAGGTGACGACAAGATCACAGAAGCTAAAGACGATTCTGCGGAATAAGACCTTTTAATTCGAGTCTTTTCCAATAACGCCTTTTCAGAAGACACCTCGAAACCACTTCGGAATCGAGGTGTTTTTATTTTGGGAAAAAAGAGTTAAAAATAAGGATTTTTGGCTTTAAGTTTACTTTTTGTCCGAAAGACTCAAGATGGACGAGAGTCCTTATTCATCTGGGTCTTTGAGATGGGCTATTGAATCAGAATAAACCCTTAGAAACCAGAAACTTTTGATATAAGATAAATGTCTTAGGACACGGAAAATTTCATACTGACTTCAAGGGATAGAGCAATCAGGACCTGCTGGCAACACTAGCCTTTGCTTGCTTTACCCTAGTTTGATTTTTGACCTCTAGAAGGAGTGAATACCATGACTGATATTTCCCGTCGTCGTTTGTTGGGCGGTTCTTTGGCTGGTGGTGCGGCAATGCTTGCTGGTGTGGCACACGCCGCTGAAGCTGAAGTTCCCGAAAAATGGGATGCGACATACGATGTGATCGTGGTGGGTTCTGGTTTTGCTGGTTTAGCAGCTGCTATTGAAGCCAAGAAGGCTGGCGCAAATGTGATCGTGTTGGAAAAGATGGCCACGCCTGGCGGTAACTCGATTATTAACGGCGGTATTTTGACCGCAACGGGTTGCCCGCAGCAGAAGATGCACGGCATTGAAGACTCGCCTGAATTGCTCGAAAAAGACATTTTGGCCGCTGGTCTTTACATGAACACCTCTGCTAAGGTTCGCCTCTTGGCTCAAAGCGCTTTGAGCAACTATGAATGGACCATTAAGGAACTGGGTGTGCAGTACCTGCCTGACGCTATCGGTCAAGAAGGTGGTCACTCTGTGCCGCGCTATGTCACGACAACGAATGGTTCTGGCTCTGGCATCGTGAACCAAGAATTGAAACGCGTCAAAGAATTGGGCATTCCGCTTCAGACGAAGTGCTTCGTTGAACACATCATCCGCGCTAAAGACGGTCGTGTGGTCGGCTTGCAAGTTCGCGAAGGGTACAAGTTCCCGAAGAAAGACTCTGGCAAGACGAGGTTCTTGAAGGCCACGAAGGGTGTGGTGCTTTGCTACGGTGGGTTCTCTGCTGACGTGAAGTATCGTACCTATCAGGATCCGAAGCTCTCTGACAAGCTCGACACGACGAACCAGCCTGGCGCAACGTCCGAACTCTGGCGTGAAACCTCCAATATCGGTGCTTTGCAAATCCAGAACGACTGGATTCAGTGCGGTCCTTGGGGCAACCCGCGTGAAAAGGGCATGGGTATTGGTTGGATGTTTAACCAGACCGCTGCTGCCGAATACGGTATTTGGGTCAACTCGAAGGGCGATCGCTTCGTGAATGAATTGGCTAACCGTAAGATTCGCGCTGACGCCATTATGGTTGAACAGGTGCATGGTCTCAAGTGCTGGGCTATCGCTAACGAACCTAACGTCGCTCCGTTGAAGAAACAGCGTCCTGGCTTCCTGGAAAAGATGCTTGAACGTAAGATCGTTGAAAAGTTTGACACCGTCGCTAACATGGCTAAGGCCTGCGGTATTGATGCAGCACAACTGCAAAAGACGATCGATGAATTCAACGGCTACGTCAAGGCGAAGAAGGATCCGGTGCTCCATCGTTACATCAATAACGACCAGGTACCGATGACGGAAGGCCCGTGGTACATCGGTGAATTGTCGCCGAAGGTTCACCACTGCATGGGCGGCTTGGTAACCGATATCGACGGTCGCGTCACTGACGTAATGAACGATATGCCGATTCCGAGTCTCTATGCTGCTGGTGAAGCCACTGGTGGCGTGCACGGTGCTGTGCGTCTGGGTTCGGTCGCCATTTTGGACTGCTTGGTCTTCGGACGCTTGGCAGGTAAAGCGGCAGCCGCTGGCAAGTAACTCGTGAGACTGACTCTTGAGAGGCTCATCGCCTCTCAGGTCTCCTAGCCTAAAAAGAGAGGGCATCCACGTTAAGACCGTCGTGGGTGCCCTCGATTTTTGTTTGAAGAGAGTAGGTACTAACTTCTCTCTAAAAGCCTTATTCTGCAGGCTTTTCTTCTTCCGTTTCTGCTGGATCGGCGTTGAATTTATCGAGCGAAATGGTGATCATCTTTTCAAACACATTCATCGCTAAACCGATCTGGTGGGTTGTTTTTTCGATAACTTTATCTGTCACGATGCTGGGATTTTGTTCGTGAAGAATACCCAAGAAATGACGAGCAAGATCATCTTTGGAGAGGTCACGCTTATCGGATAAGCGGATGAAATCTTTACGCACACGGCTAAAGTGGCGCATTTCTTCGTCAGAGAAATAAGGGACAAACGCTTCGTTTAAAACGCTGTTGTCGTAGGTCTGCATCTGAAAGAGAACTTTTCCAGAGAGTTTTTCATTTTCCCAGAGCTCAGGAATACGGTCTTTAGCAACCCAGAAAGCGAGAGCTTCTAAGCAGCAAGACCAAAGAATCTGAAAGCGGCGCTTTTTATTGAGACCAAAGAAGGGAATGAAGTTGAGACCAGCTTTAGCATATTTAGCTGCTTCACGGTAATAGATCCCGAGAGTGAGTTCAGCGGCACAGCCGCCCAAGGACTGCCCAAGTTCTTCCGCAAAGGCTTTAGTGATACGCGAATTGGCCATGTGGGGTCTCCCAAATATTTTTAAGTGTCATATGCACACGAAGAAACTCAAAAAAGGGGGACGAACTCTTCGTGTGGGTTGTGCATAGTATTTTGGCACAGCTTGGGCGTTTTAGGTATGAAAACTGAAACAATGTAAAAATAAAAAAATTGCGCTCAAAGTTAAGAAAAGAAGGACTGCATGGTAAAATCTCTAGTTTGAGTTAAGGCAAGCCTCCGTGTTTTTCACACGAGGAGAGCCTTTTTCCCTTGCGCTTTACCATGAGCGAAACCTCGTGGTTGTGCATTTTTTCCTACTTATAGTTTTTCGAGAGTCAAAAATGGCTATTGAACGTACCCTCTCTATCATCAAACCCGATGCAGTTGCCAAGAACGTGATTGGCAAGATCTATTCGCGTTTCGAAACCAACGGCCTCAAGGTCGTTGCTGCCCAGATGCGTCACCTCTCCCAGGCTGAAGCCGAAGGCTTCTACGCTGTGCACAAAGAACGTCCCTTCTTTGCTGACTTGGTGAAGTTCATGACCTCTGGTCCTGTGATGGTTCAGGTTCTTGAAGGTGAAGACGCGATCAAGAAGAATCGTGAATTGATGGGTGCTACCGATCCGAAGAAGGCTGCTCCTGGCACGATCCGCGCTGACTTCGCTGAAAGCATTGACGCCAATGCTGTTCACGGTTCCGACGCTCCGGAAACGGCTGCTGTTGAAATCGCCTACTTCTTCCCGTCTTTGGCTATTCACAGCCGTTAATAGGGTAAGTTGAGGATTTATCCGTGACCGAACTTGTCAAAGAGCCGAACGCTATGACTAGCAAAGTGAACCTGCTCAATTTTGATCACGCAGGATTAGTCGCTTGGTGTCAAGAAATTGGTGAAAAACCTTTCCGTGCAACGCAACTTTCGCGCTGGCTTCATCGTCACGTGGAGGGAGACTTTGAGAAGATGACAAATCTCGCAAAGTCTTTCCGCACAAAGCTGACGGAGCTCGCGGAGGTGCGCGCGCCTGTGCCTATCGCTGAGAAAAACTCGGCCGATGGGACGCGTAAGTGGCTCTTTGACGTCGGTAACGGGAATGCGGTCGAAACGGTCTATATTCCTGAAGATGACCGTGGCACGTTGTGTATCTCAACACAAGCTGGGTGCGCAATGGGCTGCCTTTTTTGCTCAACAGGCAAACAAGGTTTTAACCGCAATCTCTCTACCGCAGAAATTGTGGGACAGCTCTGGTACGCAGAGCATGAACTGCGTGCACTCAACGGTGTCACCGATCCTAACGACCGCATCATCTCCAACGTGGTGCTAATGGGGATGGGTGAGCCCTTGCAGAATCTCGATAACGTGATTCGTGCACTGAAGATTTTCTTAGATGACAATGGCTACGGGCTTTCTCGTCGTCGTGTGACGGTGTCCACCTCTGGTCTGGTGCGACAAATGGATAAGCTTGCTGCTGAAGCTCCTGTGGCTTTGGCAGTGAGTTTGCATGCGGCTGATGATGAGGTGCGAGATCGACTCATGCCTGTCAACCGTAAGCACCCTTTGAGTGACTTGATGGCGGCATGCCGTCGCTACTTAAAGGTGGCGCCGAGAGACTTCATTACCTTCGAGTACGTCATGCTCGGTGGGATGAACGACAGCCTTGAAGATGCTGATAAGTTAATTGACTTGGTGCGTCGTGAAAAGGTCCCGTGCAAATTTAATTTGATCCCGTTTAATGCGTTCCATCAGTCGGATTTGCATGCTCCGGATCGAGACCAGGTATTAGCTTTCTGCCGTCGTTTGAACGAGGCGGGGATTGTCTCTACAGTGCGTAAAACGCGTGGTGACGATATTGACGCAGCTTGCGGTCAACTCGCAGGTGAAGTGCGAGATCGTACACGTCGCGCGGAACGCTTAGCCGAGCAGAAAGTGCAAGCAAAGATTTATTTTCATAAAACTCTCTCCAGTGCCAAGTAATGCCACTGGTAGTAGGGTGATGCTGGGAAGGCAAAAATGATGGATAAGACGCAAAATAGTCAAGCCAATGAATCCCGTAACAGCCTGAGCGGTTTTGGCGCCGTCTTAAAGGCAAACCGCGAAGAACAAGGGATTTCGCTAGGCGATATGGAAGCTAGATCGCGTTTATCGGTTGCTCAGCTCAGAGCGCTCGAAGAAGAAGACATGGCGCTCTTGCCCGAGCCTGTATACGTGCGCGCCTTTATCCGTAATGTTGCGCAAGTCTTGCGTATTGACCCAGCTCCTCTTTTGGCTGATTACAGCAACCGTTACGGTTCTGGCGGACAGGTCGGTGTTTTGCCAACGAACGATTTCTCGCGCGAACCAGTTTTAGCGCGTACTTCCAATAACCGTGGTTTGCGCTTAATCGGGATCATCATTCTGTTGATTCTTCTCGTGGCTGGCGCTTGGTACGCTTACACCGATGAAGGTGGATTGCGCTCGCAACTCATTGACAGGGTGCTGGGTTCTAACAGTGAAGAAACCGCCAAACCCGCTCACACGGAAACCGAAGCCCAGGCTGTTGCCGCTTCGAACGAGGAAGTTGCCAAGCCAGCTGACGTAACAACATCGACGTTAGATCTTAATCCGACGCCAGTGGCTCCCGCCGCCAATACGAATGCGCCAGCCACAGCGACGCCAATCACAGCGCCCGCGCCTGCAGAAAAGCCCGTTGAGGCGGCTCCCGCCGTAGCGCCAAGCACTTCTGCCGCAGCAAACGCGACTGCCCCTAAGGCCACTGATGAAGCAAAGAGCGCAGAAAACACTAAGCCGCAGCCTAAGGCTGGGAATGAGCGCAAAGTGACGATTAGCGTGAAGGCAAAGTGCTGGATTGAAATCGTGGGTCCGAAGGGCGACGTGCTCTTTAGCCGCGAAATGCCCCCTGGGAGTTCTAATAATTTGAGCATTCCTTCGGGTTCTCGCTTTACGGTGGGTAATGCCCCAGCAGCGAGTGTGACGGTTGATGGAGCGGCTTACGATATGGGGCCATACTCCAAAAATGCGGTTGCCCGTTTCACGCTTAAGTAAGCGCAATAGCGAGGTAAGCCTAGATGATGAAAGGGTCTGATTTTGAGTTATCAGCCCTTTCGTTTTATCTCAAAAAACCCCAATACTGAAAAGAATTTAAACAAGGCAAGTCAACGGAGAAAAACGTGGCAGTGCAAGGAATACAGTTTCATCGCAAGTCTCACGCCGTGAAAGTGAATTGGCGTGATCACACCGTGGTGATCGGAGGGATGTCGCCAGTTGTCGTGCAATCGATGACGAACACAGCGACGACCGATGTAGAAGGTAGTGTTTCCCAGATTATGGAACTCTGGCGCGCTGGCAGTGAACTCGTGCGTCTCACCGTGAATACGCCTGAAGCGGCTCGCTCCGTTGTCGCTATTCGCAATGAGTTGGACCGCAAAGGTTGCAATGTGCCGCTCGTGGGGGACTTCCACTACAACGGACATAAGCTCTTGACGGATATCCCAGAGTGCGCTGCTTCGCTCTCAAAGTACCGTATTAATCCGGGCAATGTGGGCAAAGGCGACAAGGCAACGGAAAACTTTGCCTTAATGATTGAAGCCGCCAAGAAGTATGGCGCTGCAGTGCGCATCGGCGTGAACTGGGGTAGCTTGGATCAGGCTTTGCTTGCTCGCATGATGGACGAAAACCAGAATCGCAAACAGCCTTTAGGTAACGCTGAAGTGGTGCGCTTAGCACTCGTGGAAAGTGCCCTGCAAAGCGCAAAATTAGCCCAAGATTTGGACTTAGGCGCAGATCGTATTGTGCTTAGCGCAAAAGTGTCTGCTGTGCAGGAATTGATCGCTGTTTACCGTATGCTTGCAAAGCGTTGCTCTTACGCGTTGCATTTAGGTCTAACCGAAGCTGGTGTGGGCTCCAAAGGGATTGTGGCGTCCACCGCTGCGCTCGCTGTTCTTCTTCAAGAAGGGATTGGCGACACGATTCGTGTTTCCTTAACGCCAACGCCTGGTGCGCCACGCACCGAAGAAGTAGTGGTGGCGCAGGAAATCTTGCAGTCGATGGGATTCCGCAGTTTTGTGCCGCTCGTCACAAGCTGCCCGGGTTGCGGTCGTACCACCTCTGACCTCTTCCAGCGCTTAGCGGCCTCGACGCAAGCCTTCTTGCGTGATCGTATGCCTGAGTGGCGTCAGCGCTATCCTGGCGTAGAAGCGATGAGCGTTGCTGTGATGGGCTGTGTGGTCAATGGACCGGGCGAAAGTCGTCAGGCCGACATTGGGATCAGTTTACCTGGCTCTGGGGAAAGTCCAGTAGCACCAGTCTTTATTCGTGGTGAGAAAGTCGGAAGCCTTAAGGGCGATGACATGCAAGAGCAATTTCACGCTATGATAGAGAACTATGTTGCGCAGTATTATGGTGGTCAAAAGACCGAATAAGCCCGATACTGCTTTTGTACCGAATTCATTAACCTAAACCGAGAAAAGAAAACTCATGAGCTCCAATAGCCAATTTACAGGCATTAAGGGCATGAATGATATGTTGCCGGCTGATGCGGCAACGTGGCAGAAGCTGACGCAGACCGCTATTAATGTAGTGGAACGCTACGGCTACCAGGAAATTCGTACGCCTATTTTAGAAAATACTCGCGTCTTTACCCGCGGTGTGGGTGAAGTGACCGATATTGTGGAAAAGGAAATGTATTCCTTTACCGATAGCCTCAACGGCGACCAGTTAACGCTGCGCCCTGAAGGCACGTCCGCGGTTGTGCGCAGTGTGAACGAAAACAATCTTCTCTACGGCGCTGTGCAGCGCTTGTGGTATTGCGGTCCGATGTTCCGTCACGAACGTCCTCAGCGCGGTCGCTATCGTCAGTTCCATCAGTTTGGCGCAGAAGCGCTCGGGATGGCAGGTCCAGATGTGGACGCCGAAATGCTCGTGATGCTTTCTCGCTTGTGGCGTGAATTAGGGATCGGTACCGTTCGCCTTGAATTGAACACGCTGGGTGCGCTTGAAGAGCGCCTCCAGCACCGTGCTGCGTTGATTGAATATTTTGAAAAGCATCAGGATATTCTTGATGAAGAAGCACGTCGTCGCTTACATACCAACCCGTTGCGTATTTTGGATACGAAAAACCCTGATATGCAGGAACTCGTTGAAAATGCGCCTCGCCTCCTGGATTATCTGGGAGAAGAAAGCCGTCACTTCTTGCACGGCTTAGAAAAGGTAGTGAGCGCTCACAACATTGAATACGTGATCAATCCTCGTTTGGTTCGTGGTTTGGATTACTACAACCACACTGTCTTTGAATGGATCACGGATAAGCTCGGTGCTCAGGGCACGATCTGCGGCGGTGGCCGTTATGACCCGTTGATTGAACTCTTGGGTGGTCGTCCTGCTCCTGGCGTGGGTTTCGCTATCGGGATGGAACGCGTTATTGAGTTGATGCGTGAATGTAACGTTGCGCCCACGCGTGCTGCGACGGATGTCTATATCGTGCACCATGCCGATGAATCGCATCTCACGGCAACAATCATTGCTGAGAAAGTGCGTGATGCTGGCTTACGTGTGATTGTTCACCCAGGTGAAGCCAGTTTGAAGTCTCAGATGAAGAAGGCCGATGCAAGCGGTGCTGAATTTGTGGTCTTTGCCACGGAAGAAGAATTGGCTCGCGGTGAAGTCGCTGTGAAGGCTTTGCGTGAACATCCAGGGGATGTTGCGTACTTCACGGAACAAACCACCGTGTCTATCGATGATTTGCCACTCTCTTTGAGCACGGCGATGAATGTCTTGAAGTAAATGCTTGCGGGGGTGCCCACGTCAGAAAGAGGGCATCCACAAGCGAATCACAAAACCATAGGAAAATACCATGGCTTACGACTTAGAAGAACAAGAGAGTATTGACCAACTGAAAGCGTGGTGGGAAAAATGGGGTACACCCGTGACCGCCGTTGTCTGCATTGGCTGCTTGGCTTTTGCTGGCTGGAACGTCTGGAATTGGTATCAACGCAATCAAGTGGCAAAGGCTAGCGCTGTTTATGTGTCGCTTCAGAATGCGGTGATCTCCTTGGATCAGAAGAACATCATCTCCACTTCCACTGGATTGATCGATGGCTACAGCTCGACCGTTTATGCTCCGTTGGGTGCTTTAAATGCGGCTTCCGCTCAGGCGAAGTTGGGTGACTATGCTGCGGCAGAAAACCTTTTGAATTGGGTGATCAACAGCTCTGGCCGTCCAGAATACGCCGATATCGCTCATTTGCGTTTGGCTGCTGTAGAGCTTTCGATGAATAAGCCTGACGAGGCTTTGAAGTCGCTCCAAGCAGTGAAGAGCTCCCCCTCGGTTGAAGTGGAATTAAACGACCGTTTGGGTGACGCTTATTTTGCGAAGGGTGACTATGATCAGGCTAAATCCCATTGGGAAAAAGTGATCAAGATGCCTGCACTTTTAGACGAGAATTTACGCAATTTAGTTCTGTTGAAGTTGGGTTCTATCCCGGCAAAACAGTAAGATAGAGACTAAAGAGGTTGAGAGGAAAACCATCGTCTCAACTTCTTTGCTGTTAATGAAAGGGAAGTACTCACTTCTCGAGAAACGATTGAGAATCAAGCGGTTTCCACTTCTCAAGATGGGTTCCCACATAGGAATCTATCCAAGAAAACGCTATTCACGGAGCACGGTAATGTTGCTGAAAAACTGTTCTAAACTCGCCACCATTCTCTTGGCACTGCCCTTAGCAGGATGCGGACTTTTTTCTTCGAGCGATCCTCATGAACCTGCTGAATTGCAGTCGATCACCCAGAGCGTCAGCACCAAGACGGTCTGGAGCACCAGCGTGGGCAAGAGTGAATCTGCCTATATGGTGCCGGCTGTGACGGACAATGCTGTCTATGCGGCGGGCGGTAAGACGCTTTACCGTCTCTCTCGCGACAACGGCTCCAAAGTGTGGAGCGCCGATTTGAAGGGTGAAGTCTCTGCTGGTGTTGGTAGCGATGGGACAACCGTTGCCGTCGTGACCGATGGCGGCTTGGTGGAAGCCTTTGATGCTGAAGGTAAAGCCCTTTGGACAGCCAAGTTGACGGCTGATGCCTCTATTGCGCCACTCGTTGGAAATGGCTTAGTGGTTGTGACTGCCGCAGACGCTCGTACGAGCGCCTTTGATATCACCACGGGTAGCCTTCTCTGGAGCTACCAGAGCCAGGCGCCAGCTTTGACGCTACAGACCTATCGTGCTCTCGCTTGGTCTCCTGCTGGCATTTTGGTGGGTCAGGCCAATGGTCGCCTCTTAGCGCTTAGCGCTCGTGGCGAAGTGGTCTTTGATGCGGTGATTTCCGAGTCCCACGGCATTACCGAAGTGGAACGCTTGGTTGACGTGGTGGGCCGTCCTTGGGTTGATGCACAGATGATGTGTGCAGCGACCTTCCAAGGTGCTTTAGTCTGCATGAGCTCTCAGAATGGTCAGACTCGCTGGAGCCAAAAGGTGGACGCCGTTACGGGCCCCTTCTCCGACCCAGAAAAGATGTACATAGTGGACGCGAAGGGAACTATTCATGCGTATAATCGCGAAAACGGTAACGAAGCTTGGAAAAATGAAGAGCTTCTCTACCGTAGTCCTTCCGCTCCTGTGAAGATCGGGAACACCATTGCTGTGGGTGACTATGACGGTTATGTCTCCTTCTACGACCCAGCGAATGGGAAAGCTGTTTCCCGACTGCGCCTTGGCGGTGCAATCCGCACGCCCGCTGCTCCGCTCGCGTTTGGTGCTGTGTTCCAAACCATTGATGGCGATGTTGCCTATGTTGTGCAAGACTCGCTCATGCAATAAACACTAGCGATTTAACGTTATTTAAGATATCTAAGCGGTTTGGGAGCGGGCTCGCTACTAAACCGCTTTTATTGTTTTCAGAAGTACTATGCTTCCAGTTGTTGCCTTAGTTGGACGCCCGAATGTGGGTAAGTCCACACTTTTTAATCGATTAACTCGCTCGCGCGATGCCATCGTGGCCGATTTTCCAGGTTTGACCCGTGACCGCCAGTATGGCCAGGGTCGCGTGGGTCCACTCCCCTATATTGTGGTCGATACGGGTGGCTTTGAACCTATTAAATCCGAAGGGATTGTAAAGGCGATGGCGAGCCAGGCTGAGCTTGCTATTGAAGAGGCTGATGTGGTGCTCTTTGTGTGTGATGCGCGCTCGGGGTTGACGCCACACGACCAGCGTATCGCGCGCTACTTGCGTGAAACGGGTCGCAAGATCTACTTGGTGGTCAATAAAGCCGAAGGGTTGAGCGACATTGCCAAGGCTGAGTTCTACGAGCTCGGTCTTAATGAACCGTATTTGATTTCCGCTGCGCATGGTCAAGGGGTGCGCCAAGTGATGGACTTGGTGCTCGAAGGCTTTGAGCCCGAACCCGAAGAAGAAGTAGATCCCGATGCGCCTAAGCGCTTAAAAGTGACGCTTGCAGGACGCCCTAACGCAGGTAAGTCCACCTTGATCAATGCCTTGATTGGTGAAGAGCGCTTGATTGCCTACGATATGCCTGGCACGACGCGTGATGCGATTAAGGTCGAGTTTGAATATAACGATCGCCCTTATGAGCTCGTGGATACCGCGGGTCTTCGCAAGAAGGGGAAGGTTTTCGAAGCAATCGAAAAATTCTCTGTCGTGAAGACCCTTCAGGCGATTGAAGACTCGAACGTCGTGATTTTAGTGGTCGATGCGAAAAATGGTATCGCTGACCACGATGCCCATATTGCGGGTTACGTCTTAGAGAGCGGCCGTGCTCTTGTGGTGGCTGTCAATAAGTGGGACCTTTTAGATAGCTACGAGCGCGAAATGTTTAGCCTAGACCTGGAGCGCAAGCTTCACTTCATTCGCTGGGCACGCATGATCCGTATCTCTGCCTTGAAGCGAAATGGGTTGAATCATTTGATGCGTGCTGTCGATGATGCGCATGCAGCGGCCTATCGCAAGATTCCAACACCGAAGTTAACGCGCGCGCTCTTTGAAGCTGTGGAACGTCAACAGCCCCCACGCGCTCGTGGTGGCCGCCCGAAGATGCGTTACGCTCACCAGGGTGGCTCGAATCCGCCAGTCGTGGTGATTCACGGTAATGCGCTGGAAGATATCGGTGAGTCTTATCGTCGTTACTTGGAAAGCTTCTTCCGTGAGAAGTTCGACCTCGCAGGGACTCCGTTGCGTATCGAATTCCGCACGAAGGATAATCCATTTGTGAAAAACGATAATTAATTGACAGACTTCTCTTAGAGGAGCACTGTGAAGAGTTGAGGAAGGAAGTGGCGCATTGCTCTCCTTCCTTAATCATTTTAGGGAAAACGAGAGGAGCTTCACAAATAGCAAAGTTCGATACTTTTCGTTAGCCCAAAGTGCTGTAAACTAACGAAAGTTTCACCAAGAAGGGGCTTTTTTAGCGACAGGTACGGCGTACAGTGTTAATATAGAACAGCCTTCCGCCAGATCGAGGTGGAGCATTGAAGTGGTTTTTACCAAAAAGACCGCAACGAAGAACAACAATAGTGCTAAGGGACAGCTGTCCACTTAGCTTGGAGAACAATAACTATGACTACAAAAGGTCAACTCCTTCAGGATCCTTTCCTCAACAGTTTGCGCAAAGAACACATTCCTGTCTCTATTTATCTCGTCAACGGGATTAAATTGCAAGGTCAGATCGAATCGTTTGACCAATATGTGATTTTGTTGCGCAACACCGTCACTCAGATGGTTTACAAGCATGCCATCAGCACCGTTGTCCCGACACGCAGTGTGTCGATGAACGGCGAACTGGAGAACAGAGATCAGTATTTTTCAGATTGATTCACAACGCGAGGTTCATACCTCGCGTGCTCTTTTGGTATCTGTCACTATTGGGCGGACCGTCTACGACGACTCCGCTCAAGAGCTTGCGTTGTTAGTGAAGTCTGACAACTTGGAACCCTGTGGTTTGCTAACCACAAAACGTGACAAACCTGATCCTGCCTACTTTATTGGATCAGGCAAAGTGGAAGAGTTAGGCGCACTCGCTCACGAAGCCGATGCGCAGGTTGTCGTCTTTGACGTTCCTCTTTCCGCGGCACAGCAACGTAATATCGAACGTGCCATTGATCTTCCCGTACTCGACCGTACCCAGTTAATTCTGGACATTTTCCGTGCTCGTGCTAAGAGCCGTGAAGGGCGTTTGCAGGTCGAGTTGGCCCAGTTGGAACACTTGTCAACCCGCCTCGTGCGTGGGTGGACTCACTTGGAGCGCCAACGTGGTGGTCTCTCCAAGACTGGTGGTCCAGGGGAAAAGCAGATCGAATTGGACCGTCGAATGATTGGTGTGCGCATGAAACAGTTGCGCGAACAGCTCAAACGCCTAAAACGCCAACGCGATACACAGCGCCGTGCGCGTAGCCGTGGCGATACGCTCACGGTTTCTTTGGTGGGCTACACCAACGCAGGGAAATCCACGCTCTTTAATAAACTCACACGTGCCAATAGCTACGCAGCGGACCAACTTTTTGCTACGTTGGATACGACTGCACGCCGCTGCTGGTTAAACGATGAGGAAACTGTGGTGGCAAGCGATACCGTCGGATTTATCCGTGGACTTCCTCACCAGTTGATTGAAGCCTTTAAGTCGACGCTTGACGAAACGGTTCATGCGGATTTGCTCTTGCATGTGGTGGATGCATCGTCTGCGGTGCGTGAAGACCAGATTCGTGAAGTGAATCTTGTGCTCGACGAAATTGACGCCTTGAATGTGCCGACGATTTTGGTCTACAACAAGATTGACCAAGCAGGGCTTGAGCCAGAAATCTTGCGCGATGAGCGGGGTCGTCCCAAGTCTGTTACGGTTTCTGCTTTAACGGGCGAAGGGCTCGATCTGCTGCGTTCTGCGATTGGTGAGTTTGCTCACCAGTGGCGAGAAGATAATCCGAAAGAGCCTCGCGAGTTAGAAGAGTGGGAAGTCGGTGAAATCGAAGAAGAGCAAAAGCTCTTGGCCGATGACAATATCGAAAACTACCTCTAACGCTTTTTAACACCAATAAAAAAGGCCGCCAGTTCAATCTAGGCGGCCTTTTGACGCTTTAGCGCTTGATTAAACGAGCGTCAAGAAGCGAGAAATCATACGGATACGTTCTTCAACCGTGTTAAGGCTCAAGAATTCCTTATCGCTATGGAAGGAGCCACCGTTAGGAGCGCAGCCGTCCACAACAGGTACACCCGTTTCCGCAATGTGGTTACCGTCAGAGCCACCACCAGCGTCAACCCATTCTGCAGTAAAGCCTTCAAGCTTGGCAGCTTCGGTGATCAAGGAGACCAAGCGTTTGGTGTCTTCAGAAAGCGGCATTGCAGGGGTGTAGCTCTTTACAGCAATTTCCTGCGTCACACCGTCAACCCAAGTGCGAGAAACGAGTTCTTCAATTTGTTTGCGAAGTTTAGCGCCATCAGGATCGAACCAGAAGCGGGTGTCGATCTGCACCGTGCAGGTATCCGGAATAACGTTCGAGACCGTACCGCCGTGAATGACGCCAGGGTTCACCGTCGTGCCCTTGTCGGCGTTAGCAAGCTCGTAAGCGGCGAGCGAGAACTTCATTGCGGCGATGTTGGCGTTGGCACCATCAAAGGGGTTGTTACCCGCGTGAGCGCTACGGCCATGGAACGTGACGATAAAGGCCTGCACGCCTTTACGAGAGCGCACCAATTTGCCGTTAGAGCGAGCGGCTTCAAAAATCAAAACGTTCTTAGCCTTGGCGCCATGGCTCTTTAACCAATCAACCGAGTAGTTAGAACCGGTTTCTTCGTCCGGGTTCAACGCCACACAGATCGAGAGACGTTCAAGGTCTTCGGGGCGGGCATTCTTCAAGGCGTAGAACATCGAGAGCACGCCACCCTTACAGTCGGAGCAACCAGGACCATAGGCCGTGTCGCCTTCAACGCGAAGCGGACGAGCCGCGGCAGTGCCGTCAGGGAAGACGGTATCTAAGTGCGCGTTCATCAAAACGTCATAGTGATCAGCCAAGGGTTTATTGCGAGCGATAAGACCACGACCTACTTCCGGGCCCAAATCGACGAGTTCGCAGGTAAAACCAATGCTTTCGTAGTGGGCTTTCATGATTTCAGCAGCACGAGTCACACCAGCGGTGTTGGCTGTGCCCGCATCTAGATTGACGAGAGGGGCAAGATCATTGAGGTAATCGTTAAGTACGCTCATAGTAAACTCCAAGGTTTCTGTTGAGGAAAAAGGCTCGTGGCATCAGTTGCCAAGAAGCCTTCCTAAAAAGCTAGGTATCTTTTGAGTGTATATCAATCAGTCTTTTCTCGAAAGGCGAATTGTTTCAAAAGAATAGACAACTTGGCACAAAGTGCCCGTCCCACACTCGACAGAGTGCTAATAAGTTAGGCTACAATTAGAAGAATATCAGTTCGCAACTCTCACCCGAAGAAGGAGGGTTTTCTTCTCTAGGGAGAGAGCATACGTTTTGGAGTAAAAAGATGTCACTGAATGACCCCCGTTGGGGCCGCGACTCAGACGAGTCGACAGAGGAAGACAGCAACAAAAAGCCAGAAGAGAAGCGAGAAGAGCCTCCTAAGCGCCCCGAGGATGAAGATAATGAATCTCAGGGTAAAAAAGGCAAATCTTGGCGTGATCTCAATGGTATGACTCAGGACGAGATCGATAAATACCAAGAAAAAATCGAGCAGAAACTCTCTCGTATTCTCTCGAGCATTTTCGGCTTTGATCCGTCTGGTGATGAGAGCAAAAATCGTCACAAAAATGCCAAAAATAAATTAAAGAGTCGCGACGACTTCTCTCTTGATGATGAGGGAGAAGATGTACCACCGCGCTCTCGTTACTACAACAGCCGTCGTGAAGACGAAGAAAGCCGTATGACACAGAATTCAGGCCGCGGAGGTGGTGGCAATAATTGGCATCCGCCGATTCCACCGCTTACACCAAGAGGCTTTAGCCGTGGTACTGGCATCGGGATGGGGGTATTCCTTTTCCTCGCGATCGCAGGTTGGGCAGCAACGGGCTTTTATATCGTGCCTGAAGGTCAGACTGGGATTGTGACCACGTTTGGTCGCTACTCTGAATCGACGGGTCCAGGCTTCCGTTGGCATATGCCAGTGCCCATTCAGAGCGTGCAGTTGGTTGACGTGAGCAGTGTGCGTACTGCTGAAATCGGTTCGGCTGGTCAGGCTAACCGCTTGCGTGAAGCGTTGATGCTCACCGACGATGAAAACATTGTCGATATGCAGTTTACTGTTCAGTACCGTATTAAACCAGGTATGGGCGCTCGTGACTACGTCTTTAATATTCGTCAGCCAGAGCGCACTGTGGTGCAGGCTGCAGAATCCGCGATGCGTGAAGTCGTGGGTCGTAAGATGATGGACAGCGTGCTTTTTGAAAGCAAGGCCGAAATCGCTAACGACGTGCGTAAATCCATGCAGGATATGCTTGATCGCTACAAGTCCGGTATCGAAATCATGAGCGTGGCTATTCAGAATGCTCAGCCACCTCAGCAGGTTCAGGCCGCCTTTAACGACGCTGTGAAGGCAGGGCAGGACCGTGAACGTGCCATTAACTTGGGTGAAGAGTATCGCAATGCGGTGCTCCCGCGCGCTCAAGGGACGGCAGCTCGCTTGAAGGAAGACGCTTTGGGTTATCAGGCTCGTGTGACCGAAACCGCACGAGGCGATGCATCGCGCTTTGAATCGTTGCAGACCGAATACGCGAAGGCCCCGCAGGTCACGCGTGATCGTCTCTACATCGATACGGTCAAAGATATCTTTGCGAAGACCACGAAGATTTATGTCGACTCCAAGAGTGGCAACAATATGCTCTATTTGCCTCTCGAGAAGATTCTTGAGAAAACAAAGCAGAGCGCTGAAGAGGCTGTGAATGCAACGACGCGTACGGGCGACCCAACTCCCATGGCATGGGGTGGGGCTCAGCAGCAGTCGCATAGCACTTCCACTAACACCGATCGTCAAAGTAGCCGCTCTGGCAATGATTCGACGTATCGTTTGAGCCGTGAACGCTAATAGGAGCCGATAATTATGAAGAAATTAAGTTCTTTGGTGACCGTGCTCATCGTATTAGGCGTACTGGCCCGTATGTGCCTTTACACTGTGAGTGAGCGCGAATACGCTTTAGTCTTTGCTTTAGGTGAGTTGAGAACCGTGGTCGATACCCCGGGCATTCACGTGAAGTTGCCGCCACCCTTCCAGAATGTGGTTTACCTTGATAAGCGCATTCTCAATTTGGACGGTGTGGATTCTGACTTGGTTCAGACTGGTGAAAAGAAAAACCTTTTGATCGACACGTTTGTGAAGTGGCGTATCGAAGATCCGCGCCTCTACTGGGTGTCTTTCCAGGGTAATGAGCTCGCCGCTGAAAACCGTCTCTCTGCGCTTTTGCGTGACGTGTTGAACATTGTGGTGAATAAGCGCACCGTGAACCAGATCACGTCTTCGGAACGTGAAAAGGCGATGCGCGAAATCTCGACGATGCTCCAAGAGCGCGTCAAAGACGTGGGGATCGGTATTGTGGACGTGCGTATGAAACGCGTGGACTTTACGCCGGAAATTTCCGAGTCTGTTTACCGTCGTATGGAAGCAGAACGTAAGCGTGTTGCTTCGGAAGAACGCTCCAAGGGTAACGCTCAGGCGGAACGCATTCGCGCTTCGGCTGACCGCGAAAGTGAAGTGATTCTTGCTGAAGCCTATCGCGACGCGCAGAAGATTAAAGGGGAAGGGGACGCTGCTGCAGCGGATATCTACGCTAAAGCCTTCCAACGTGACCCTGAATTTGCACGTTTCTATCGCTCGCTCGAAGCTTATCGCAACACGTTTAAAGATAAGAGCGATGTGATGTTGGTTGATCCTTCTAGCGACTTCTTCAAGTATTTGAAGCAAGAAAACCCGCAACAGTAAGAAGGCATCAACTAGCAGTTGTCTTTCGAGGGGAATGCGAGAGCATTCCCCTTAACTTTGAAGGCTTTTTGAGAAAAAGAATTCTCAGAACAAGGGTATTTGCTGAGGGAAAAGTTTGCCTTCCTTCATGTGAAGGAATGCAGACTTTGCTAAACTCTCCAATTGGGTCAGCAAATTTGTCGATTATCGACGTCTAAGGCTCAACAGGTTGAGATTTAGACTAACTTATAAGGGTGTGCGTGCATGGCCAGCTGGTTATTGCCGGAACATTTTGCCGATATTCTGCCGCGCCAAGCTCGAAGCTTGGAGCGGATTTCGCGTAACACAATCGACCTCCTAACATCTTACGGTTTTGAACTCGTCGAACCGCCTCTCGTAGAGTACGTGGACTCGCTACTCACTGGGAGCGCCTCAGATCTTTCCCGCAACACTTTCAAATTCACCGATCAGTACGACGCTGGTTTGCTTGGCTTACGTGCTGATATGACGCCGCAGATTGCGCGTATTGATGCGCATATTCTGGGTCGTCGTGGTGTGAATCGCCTCTGCTACAAAGGTTTTGTTGTCCATCAGACACCGTCGCATCCGCTCGCTAGTCGTCAGCCTTATGTGGTAGGCGCGGAACTCTTTGGTTCTCGCGGTCTGCGCACCGACCTTGAAGTCATTCGCCTTTCGGTGAAAGTGGCGCGATGCGCGGGTGTCAACGATATGCATCTTGATATCGGGCATGTGGGCTTGGTGCGAGCGATTCTGAAAGAAGAAAAGCTTGACGCTGATGCGATGGAAGTGCTTCTTGAAGCACTGCGCCTCAAAGATCGTGTTCGACTCGACCGAATTAAAGATCAACTCTCAGGAGAAGGCTATCAAGCGCTCCTCACCTTAATGCAAACCTTTGGCGCAGTTGAAGTACTTGATGAATTGCGAGAAAAACTCCCTGCACGCGCGGGCGTTTTAGAGGCACTCGACGAAGTAGAAACGCTTGCTCGCGAGGCTGGAGCCCCACATGTCTCCGTTGACTTTTGCGATGTGCATGGTTACGGCTACCTCACGGGGGTGAGCTTTGCGGGCTATGTTGAAGGACTTCCTCAACCAGTACTTCGTGGCGGTCGCTACGACGATATTGGGATTGCCTTTGGGTGCGCTCGTCCTGCTGTGGGCTTTACGCTTTACTTGAGAGAAATCATTTCTATCGAATACCACCCGCTGCCAGAAGCCATTGTGGCGCCAGCGGAAGAATGTGAATCCTTAGCTCAGGCGATTGAAGCCTTGCGAGCCGAAGGTCACATTGTTGTTCAGCCCCTTCCAGGTGAAGAAGTTGAAGACTTGAAATCCAGTTTCAAAATCGATCGCGCACTCGTGCGTCTCGATAGTCAATGGGTGGTGCAAACCACCGAATTTCGTAAATAAGGGAAATCCAAATGGCCAAAAATGTGGTTGTTGTCGGCGCCCAGTGGGGTGACGAAGGTAAGGGGAAGATTGTTGACTGGTTGACCGAAAAGGTTGCCGGTGTCGTGCGCTTCAATGGTGGCCACAATGCGGGTCATACGTTGGTGATCAACGGCAAGAAGACAATTTTGCGCTTGATTCCGTCTGGCATCATGCACCCGACTTCTGAGTGCTATCTTGGGAACGGCGTGGTCTTCTCGCCGGAAGCTTTCTTCCGCGAAGTCGATGAATTAATCGCCGTGGGTGTACCGAATGTGGAAAAGCGTCTTCAAGTTTCTTTAAACTGCCCGCTCATCATGCCGTATCACGTTGCCTTGGACCACGCTCGCGAAGCTGCAGCTGGCGCCAATAAGATTGGTACGACGGGTCGTGGTATCGGTCCTGCTTACGAAGATAAGGTGGCTCGCCGCACCGTGCGCGTGATTGACCTTTTTAAGCCGGAACGCTTTGCCGAAATCGTTCGTACGGCACTCACGTACCACAACTTCGTTTTGAAGAACTACTTGCACGCCGAGCCGCTCGATCCAGAAAAGGTCATTGAAGAAACGCTCGCTTACGCTGAACGTTTGCGCCCGATGGTTTGCGACGTGTCCGAACTCTTGAACGAACAGATGGCTGCGGGTAAGAGTTTCCTCTTTGAAGGCGCTCAGGGCTCTATGCTCGACATCGACCATGGTACCTATCCGTTTGTGACGAGCTCCAACACGGTGGCTGGCTCCGCTTGCGCTGGTGCTGGTGTGGGTCCAGAAAAACTCAACTATGTTTTGGGGATCACGAAAGCTTACTGTACGCGTGTAGGCGAAGGTCCGTTCCCGACGGAATTGTTCTGCGAAATGGGTGAAGAACTCCGCAAGAAGGGCAATGAATTCGGTGCTGTGACGGGTCGTCCGCGTCGTTGCGGTTGGTTTGACGGCGCTGCACTTCGCCGTGCTGTGCAGATCAACGGTCTCTCTGGCTTGGCCATCATGAAGTTGGACGTCTTGGACGGTCTTGAAACTGTTAAGTTGGGCGTTGGCTACAAGTACAAAGACAAGGTCTTGAACGTGATGCCGTCTGGCGCTGATGCTGTGGCTGAATGCGAACCGATTTATGAAGAATTCCCGGGCTGGAGCGAAAGCACCTTCGGCTTGACGAAGTGGGAAGAATTGCCTGAATCGGCTCGTCGCTTCTTGACGCGTTTGGCTGAAGTGGCAGGTGCTCCGATCGCACTCGTTTCGACGGGCCCGGATCGTGAACAGACGATTTTGCGCGCAAATCCGTTTGCTTAATCTCAAAAAAGTCTTGATTTGAGAAAGTGGGGCTAGATGTAAATACATTCAGCCTCCTTTTTTAAGTAAAACTGAGTAATTTCATGTAGAATCTCTCCTTTCTCGAAAAAAGCATTTTTTAGGAAACCAGTGTTCTTGGAAATGCTTTTCGCGGAGTGCCACTCCTTTTTGGGAGTGGGTAAGCGCTCAATATTCTCGATTGACAGGGGGAGAAGGTATCTCTTTCACCGTTCGCCCTCTCGACACAAGTGAATTTAAGCACATAGCGAGTTAGACATGGCTGATAAGTTCTATTCCTGGGACGACTACATTCGCCTCAATGAAAAATTGGTTGCCACCGTTGCTAAAAGCGGCTGGGAGTTCGATAACATTCTCTGCTTGTCTCGTGGCGGTATGCGCCCTGGTGATTTCTTTAGTCGTGTGTACGATATGCCGTTGGCTATCTTGTCGACGAGCTCCTACCGTGAAGCAAAGGGCACTGTGCAGAGCACCTTGGATATCGCTGAATGCGTGACTGGGGTTTCCCGCTTAGAAGGTCGTGTGTTGCTCGTTGACGATATGGTCGACTCTGGTAAGACGATCAAGGAAGTGATCGAAGTCTTGAAGCAGCGCTATCCTGAAATCACGGAAATTCGCGTGGCTGTGCTCTGGTACAAGTCCCACTCCGTGTTGAAACCCGATTGGTACGTGGAATACCTCCCGGACAATCCTTGGATTCACCAGCCGTTTGAAAGCTATGACGGTATGGGTAAGGAAGCGATCATTAAACTCGTAGATAGCTACGAAGAAAAAGGCGAATAAAACCTCTTTCTCAGAAACATTGATCGAAAGCCGTGGGTAAAATGTCGCAACATTTCCCATGGCTTTTTGTGCCAGTGAAAAAAGATTTCCTTGTAAGGTAAGGGGAACTTACCTCGTAAACAACAAAAAAAGAGTATCTACATTTATGGCTACCTCTCAAGTCACAGAAGCTGCGACTCAGCAGAGTGCAGGAATCGATAACGGACAGTTGCAGGCCGCTGCCGATGCGGTGGTGAGTTTCTGGGATCGTATCGAAAAAGTCTTTACGCAGTTTATGCACCACGTTTCCGTAGAAAATTTACTGCTCCAAATCGCGATTGTCTTGGTCAGTATTCTGATTGGCTACGTGATTTCTCGTCAGCTCAACGGACTCGTTATCCGCTGGATACCCAACCCTGAAGAAAAGGGGATTGGGGTTTATCTTCGCCGACTCTTTGTGAAGTTTGTGAAGAACATCTCCTTTAGTGTGGTTTCGGGCTGTGTGCTAGCGCTTGGCGCTTACATTCTGATTGCTGGGTTGAATTACCATCCCGCCTCGCTTTTCGTTTGTCGAGTTGCCTATAACCTCTTCTTCTCCTTTGCGCTGCTTTCTCTCTTGATGGAATGCTTGCAAGGGATGTTGGGGCAACACTGGATTACGCCGCGTATTCGTCGCTTTGTGACGACGGCCTTCTGGGCGCTCGCGGTGTTGCAGTTCTTTGGTATCTTGACAGACTTGGTCGATAAACTCAATTCGGTGAGCATTCCGCTCGGCTCTGGCTCGATGACCGTTTGGACGCTCTTCATGGCCATCTTCTCGATTCTGCTCACCTTGGCGATTGCTAACTGGCTCGCGAATTTGGTGCACCAGTTTATCGAAGGGTTGGATAACATCTCTCGCAACATCAAGGTGGTACTCTCGAGAATCGTCACTGTGCTCTTTATGATTTTGGCGGTGGTGACGGCTTTGGGTTCCGTTGGGATTGACTTAACGGTGCTCTCTGTCTTTGGTGGTGCGCTTGGTGTGGGCTTAGGTTTTGGCTTACAGAAGATCGCTTCCAACTACATCTCTGGGTTCATCATTTTGCTCGATAAGTCGATCAAGATTGGTGACCTCGTGACGGTGAGCGGCTTCCGTGGGGAAGTGACCGAAATCAATACGCGCTACACCGTGGTGCGTAACGCCGACGGCGTGGAAAACATTGTGCCAAACGAAAGCTTCGTGACGAGCCCAGTGATGAACCACTCCTACGGGTCTGAATCGTGCGTTTACTACATCAACGTCTCGGTCGCTTATGATGCTGACGTGGAACGCGCTATGGCAATCATGCTTGAAGAAGGGATGCGTGAGCGTCCGCGTATCGACACAACGCGCCGTGGCTGGGCCTATATTGACTCCTTTGGCGCCTCGGGGATTAACCTCTCGCTAGGGTTCTGGATTCAGGATCCGAAGAATGGTTCCGCGGGTTTACGCAACGCGATTTCGCTCGCTATTTTGAAGCGTTTTGCTGAAGAAGGGATCGAAATTCCGTACGACCGTCTTGACGTGAATTTGCGTGAAGTCGATGCAAAGGAAGTTCCTGTGAATGTCGTCAATGCGCCAAAGGCTGAAGCGCAAAGCTAATTGAACGACTTCTCAAGCGGAAGGCTCTACTTAAAAAAAGTAGAGCTTTCGCTTTTTTGGGCAATAAAAAAGGCGCTCGACACTGAGCGCCAAGGAAAAATTAGTTAGCGTCTTGGGGAGGCTCGGCGATAAGCATTTCCACGCGAAGGGTGACTCCTACGACATTGAGCGCACTCATCATCGTATCAATCTTAGTGGGGTGTGAGAGCTTCAAAATACGCGCTGCTTCCTGAGGAAGGCAGTCAAGGCGACGAGATAATTCAGCACCCGTTAAATGCCCTTTTTTCACTCGTTCAATAAGGGCAAGTTTGGCCGCAATCGTGGGACGAAGCGATAAGACTTCTTCGCCGAAACGTGCAGGAAGGGGTTCGGGCGCTGCTAAGTTCTCTGGACTCTTGAGATACTCTTCAAGGTAGCCCACAACGCCATCGTGGAGCATCGGGAAAAGACGAGCAAGGGTGTGGGCTTCTACTTGGAAGTCTGCCAAATCAGGAAAATGGGCTCGGAAGCCACCTTGAGCAGTTTGTTCTAACCAATAACGATAGTGGTCAACAGTCATAGTTACTCCTAGATGGCAAAGTGAATCATTTAGGAACAGATTAGATCTCTTTTGCTCAGGCATTGAGTGAGAGATCCCCGTATGCTTAGAAATTCTAGCATTCTCGGGCGCAGGGATTCTTCTTTTTTGAGAAACAAAAAACTCCGATACTTTCAAAGAAGTAGCGGAGTTCATGAAAACTGTGGTGCCCGGAAGAGGACTCGAACCTCCACGCCCGTTAAGGCGTCAGCACCTGAAGCTGATGCGTCTACCAATTTCGCCATCCGGGCACAGATCTCGAATTATGCAGAAAATTTTGGTGCTTGTCAAGGCACAAAGAAAACGGATATTTTTTCGGGAAATATCGCGCTAATAGCGATAAAAACTAAGAAAACAGCAAACTCGGTTGAAGTATCACCTATTGATCTTTATACTAACCTCTGACATCAACGATAAACGGACAAAAAGATGAGGAGACACCGGTTTGTGCGTTAAAATTGCTGATAAAACAATAATTTAACCCCACCTTGGGCGCGAGCGTGATATTACTCGACGTGCTAAAGCGTTGGAGCTTTTGACTAAATATGGATAAAAAGACAAAGATGAAAACCACCAAGGACGTTCAACACACTCCCGATCCAAAACTCATCGAAAAAACGCTGGAGTTGTTGAGAGAGTCGCCTTTTGACCTGTCACCGCAACACCTTAAGCAAAGACTGAAAAAATTTACAACGAGCGCAGGCAAAGCCAATTGTGTTGTTCTAGAGATGATTAATGGCGCCTGGCCCATGTCCGCTGATAAACGCTACTTTTTAGGCGGCAAGAGCGAAGATATGGAAATGGTCGTGCGTGGTGCACGACAGAGAGAAAACTACACCTTAGTGGACAAAAATAATCGAGCCTGGGGTAGTGAAGAGTTTGGCTATTTCGGGGAATACGGTAAGTATCCCGCCGCTTCGTGGCTCCCTGGCGACAAAGTCATTATTCGCCGCCTTTCGATTGGCTTTTATTGCAAAGAACTCCTTTCACGTCAAACCCGTTGGGTCTGCCAGTTGGTGTCGAGCTCCAAGCGTACGCCTGGAGAGGTAGAGGTTCTTCCGATTTCCCCTTTTACGCCAACCCCGATGAAGTTGCTGTTGCGCGATGGGATGACGGCAAACAAATTGCGTGGAAAGGCTTTTGAGGTTGAACTCAATAAACCCAACGCTCAGCAAGCCCCCTTTTTGACGCGTTTTGTTCGTATGGTGGGGGAACGCTTTGACCCGCTAGGCGAAATGGCGATTGCGCAAGCGGAATATAACCTTCCTGTGGAATTCCCAGAGGCAACCCTAAATGAAGCGGAGAGCTTGGGTGAAGAGGTCGATGCGAAGAGTTTGAAAAAGCGCGTCGATTTGCGCGACATTCCCTTCGTGACGATTGACGGAGAGGATGCCAGAGACTTTGACGATGCGGTTTATGCTACCCGCGAGGGCGATGGCTGGCGTTTACTGGTTGCCATCGCTGACGTGAGTCACTATGTGAAGCCAGGCTCCGCACTCGACGCGGAAGCGCAAAAGCGTGGAACGAGTGTCTACTTCCCTGCCACAGTGGTACCGATGTTGCCAGAAGCGTTGAGTCACGGCCTTTGCTCACTCAATCCAGAAGTGGACCGTCTCACGATGGTTTGCGATGCTGTACTGAACGCTCAAGGGGAAGTCACTGCTTACCAGTTCTACCCCGCGGTTATTCACTCGCATGCGCGTTTGACTTACACGCTCGTGTGGGACGCACTTCAGGGCGAGAAGGCAGCTCGGGCGAAGCTAGGTGATCGACTTGACGATATTGAGTGCCTCTACGCACTCTCTAAGGCGCGTTTAGTCTTGCGTGCTGCACGTCACGCGCTTGACTTTGATACCACAGAGACGAAGGCGATTTTGGACGATCAAGGGCACATTACTGGGTTTGAAGAACGCCGTATCAACGATGCCAATCGATTGATTGAAGAATGTATGTTGATTGCGAACGTTTGCGCGGCGGAATTCGTTTTGAAGTCTAAGCGTGAAACTCTTTTCCGCGTGCACGATAAGCCGAGCGCAGACAAGATTGATGCTCTCAACAGTCTTTTGACCACCTTTAAAGTGGGCAAAGTGGATGATTCGCCAGAGAGCCTTTGCGAGGCGATCAACAACACGAAGGATAAGCCCTTATTGCAGACACAGATTTTGCGTAGCATGGTGCGTGCTTGCTACTCCCCAGACAATGTGGGCCACTTTGGTTTGCAGTTTGAAGCGTACGCCCACTTCACCTCGCCCATTCGCCGTTACCCCGACTTGCTACTACACCGTACGATCAAGGGGATTTTGTCTCGTCGACGCTATGTGCCTGAGATTGTGATTGATCCCACTGAGTTGCTTGATGAAAGCCATATCGGGCAGGATCTTCGTAAGCAGCGAGAAGCACAAGGCGCGCAGAATGTGAGTAAGAAGGCAAAGCCCGCGGCAAATAAAGATCATGCGGTGTGGGAGCGCTTAGGCACGATGTGCTCGGCGACGGAACGCCGTGCAGATATGGTCACGCGCGATGTGATGAGCTTTTTGAAGTGTGACTACTTCTTGCGTCTCACAAAGAGTAATCCTAAGCGCAGTTTCACGGCTGTGATCACTGGGGTGATTCCTGCGGGGATTTTCGTGCAGGTGGATGAACTCATGGTTGAAGGCTTTGTGCATGTCTCCAACTTGGGTTGGGGCTACTTTGACTTTGACGCTTCTCGTCAACTCTTTTACTCCTACGATGAGATGCTCTCTTACCAAGTGGGCGATCGCGTGAAGGTTGAGCGCCCTGATGTGGAACTTGAGTCCCGCCACATTACATTTATGCAATGCCGCCAGCTTGAGCACAAAAATTGGGAACGAGCGCTCGAGCAGATGGAAAAAGAGTACGGCCGCAGCTTTAAGCGCAAAAGAAGATAAGTGTGGTGCCCTGGAAGAGGGCTCGAACCTCTAGGCCCATAAATAGTGAATAGATTTTCTGATGACCGAAGGCGTTTTCTTTGTACAATGCCTTCGTTTCTGAAAAACGGAAAGGCAATTTTTTCTCTTCCTCTCTGAGATGGCGAAGAGAAGATTTCTAGTGAGAATAGACCTGTGAAGAAAATGGTTTTGGCTGGCTTTCATGCCGTTGGGGCTCGCTTGCAGTTGAACCCCGCCACAATTGATTGTGTTTATATTGATCCGACGCGTCGCGACAAACGTATGCGCGATATGCGTGAAAAGTTGATCGCCGCGGGCGTCAAAGTGATGAATGCCGATGCCTCGCGCTTAGATGGGATGGCACCCGATATTCCCCATCAGGGGATTGTGGCGATGGCCGAAGAAGTGGAAGCCTCGCTTACTTTTGATGAATTGCTCGATCAGATTACTCCGAAGACGCTGCTTTTGATTTTGGATGGCGTCACGGACCCGCGTAACTTTGGAGCCTGCTTGCGCGTGGCGGATGCTGCTGGTGTGCAAGCGGTAATTTGCCCGAAGGATCGTAGTGCTCATTTGAGCCCTGCGGCACTGAAGTCCGCTGCTGGCGCTGCTGAGTCTGTACCCGTTGTGACGGTCACGAACTTGGCCGCTTCGATTGTGGAGCTGCGTGATGCGGGCGTGGTGGTGATCGGTACCGCGGGCGAAACCACTAAGAGTATTTATGACTTTAACCAGACGGGCGCCTTTGCTTGGGTTCTGGGCGCTGAGGGGGATGGTCTTCGTCAGCTAACGCGCAAGCGCTGCGACGATTTGGCGGCGATTCCGATGCTGGGTGCAGTCGAAAGCTTGAACGTGTCGGTCGCTTCAGGGATCTGCCTTTTTGAATCTGTGCGCCAGCGTATCGCGGCGACGAAAAAATAAGTACAATATCCTTCCTTCATAAGAAAGAGCCCGAGGAATTCGGGCTCTTTTCACGAAGGGAATAAAAAAACCGGGAATTTCACTACACAACATCCGTTTTTGTGTGTAAAATTTCCCTCTTTCTGTCCTTGCTGCACCAGATTCGACGCCTGGGCAGTTTTTTCCGCAAGGAGGCTAAATGCGTCACTACGAAATTTGCATTATCGTGCACCCTGATCAGAGCGAACAAGTTCCCGCTATGATCGATCGTTACAAAGCTCTCGTCGCCGAACAGGGCGGTCAAATTCACCGCATTGAAGACTGGGGTCGTCGTCAGCTTGCTTACCCGATTGAAAAGCTCGTGAAGGCTCACTATGTTCTTTTGAACATTGAGTGCAACTTCGAAACGATTACCGAAATCGAAAACGGTTTCCGTTTCAACGATGCTGTGCTCCGTCACTTGACCGTTAAGACCAAGAAGGCCGAAACGGAACCCTCCCCGATGATGAAGTTCGTCGAGAAGGAAGAAGCCAAGAAGGCTACGGTTGCTGAAGAAGTCATCGAAGAAGACATCGACAGCGATGGTGACGACGGCGAAGATAACGAAAACGCCTAATCGTTCATTCGATCAGTTTTAAGAGAAAGTGAACGCTCTCCAGATTGAAGGCACTCTGCTCGAGAAGCAAGAAGTGCGATATACCCCAGCTGGAATCGAAGTTTTCGAAGGAATTCTTCAGTACACGGGGGAACAGTTGGAAGCAGGTAGTCTTCGCAAACTGTCTTTTGAAGTGAAATTGGTTTCGTTTGGCGAAACCGCCCACCGCCTCAACGCGGAAGCGTTAGGTAAGACATTGAAGATTACTGGTTTTCTCGCACCGCGCTATATGCGAGGCAATAACCTGATCGTCCACATTAAAGAATATATTTAGGAGCTAATCATGGCTTTTGGTGCAAAGGGTAAAGGCATTCGTCGCCGTTCCCAGCAAAATTCGCTTTTCAAGCGTAAGAAGTTCTGCCGTTTCACGGTGGAAGGTGTTGAACAGATTGACTACAAAGATATTGAAACGCTTCGCGATTTCATTCAGGAAAACGGCAAGATCATGCCGGCCCGTTTGACTGGCACGAAGGCTCACTATCAGCGTCAGCTCGATACCGCTATCAAGCGTGCTCGTTTCCTCGCTCTCCTTCCGTACACGGATAACCAGTAATCGCTAGGGAGTAAGACAAATGCAAGTTATTCTGCTTGAAAAAATCGTTCACTTGGGCAACCTCGGTGACGTGGTTAAGGTCAAAGACGGCTACGCTCGTAACTTCTTGATCCCCCAGGGTCACGCCAAGCGTGCTACCCAGGCTGCGATCGCTGAATTCGAAACCCGTCGTGCTGAGCTCGAAAAGGCTCAGGCTGAACGCGTTGCTGCCGCTCAGGCTATCGCTGACACCCTCAACGGTGCTGATATCGAAATCGCTAGCAAGGCTGGTGTGGATGGCCGTCTCTTCGGCTCCGTCACCAACCACGACATCGCTGAAGCTATCGATGCTAAGTACAACCTCCAGATCAAGAAGTCTCAGGTTCGTACGCCGCTCGGTGCTATCAAGGCTGTTGGCGAATACGTTATCACGATCGGCTTGTTGTCTGACATCACCGCTGACGTGACCGTGAAGGTTGTGGCTGAAGCCTAATACCTTCCCGCTGTCTTGAACAGTTTTATAGAGCTATTCTCTTTCGAGGGAGTAGCTCTATTTTTTTCCTCGATGCAAACCCAAAAGTGGTATCGCTTTTTTCGGGTCAATCCTGTAGGATTTCCTATAGACTCTTCATCAAACATCTCAGATTTTTTTGAGCCAAAATTTCAGTAGGAGGCGGTATTTTTACCGTACAAGCATGAGTGATTTACCAGAAACAGACGTTGCTGCCGAGTCTGTGCGCCGGCCACCACAGAGCATTCAGAGCGAGCAGTCTATCCTGGGCGGGCTGCTGATTGATAACAACGCTCTCGATAGTATTGTGGACCTGGTAAAGCCAGAGGATTTTTGTCGTCGAGACCACCGTCTCATTTTTGAAAATATCGTCAGAATGGTCCAGAGTGGCCGTCCTGCAGACGTCCTCACGCTGATGGAAAACTTGCGTGATCAGGGACTCGCTGATGAGGTTGGTGGCTTTGCGTACTTAAATGAACTCGTGAACAATACGCCTTCGGCCGCTAATATTCGTCGTTATGCCGAGATCGTGCATGATAAGTCGGTGTTGCGCCAATTGATTACCGTGGGCGACAAGATCGTTTCGGACGCTTTAAACCCAGATGGACGCGAGACGAGCGACATCTTGGGAGTGGCTGAACGTGAAGTGCTCGCCATTAATGAGCGCAATTCTCGCGGTCAACGAGGCTTCCGAGCAGTCGGAACATTAGTGCTTGATGTTTCTGAAAAGATTATTGACCTCTACCAGAATAAAGGCAGCTCTGATATTACTGGGGTGCCAACTGGTTACTCTAACTTGGACCGTGAATTAGCGGGGATGCAGCGAGGGGATTTGATCATTCTAGCTGGGCGTCCCTCCATGGGTAAAACCTCGCTCGCCGTCAACATTGCGGAATACGTGGGCTTAAAGCAAGAGCTCCCTGTGGCAATTTTCTCCCTAGAAATGGGTGGAGACCAATTGACACAACGTCTCATTAGTTCCATTGCTAATATCGACGCTCAGCGTTTGCGTAAGGCCCAGCTCAATGATGAAGAATGGGCGGCTTTTTCTCGTGCGGTACATACGCTAGAGACAAAGCAGATCTACATTGACGACACGCCTGGTTTGTCGATTGCAGAAGTCTCAAGCCGCGCTCGTCGCTTAATGAATCAAACGGGACCACTAGCCCTTATCGTCGTGGACTATATTCAGTTGATGACGGGGCGTGCAAGCGCAGACAACCGTTCGACCGAGCTCTCAGAAATTTCTCGTGGTTTGAAGTCGCTTGCTAAAGAATTGCACTGCCCAGTCTTGGTCTTGTCGCAGTTGAACCGCTCTCTTGAACAGCGTCAAAACCGTCGTCCGATTATGTCTGACTTGCGTGAATCTGGCGCTATCGAACAGGACGCGGATGTGATCATGTTCATTTATCGTGACGTGGTCTACAACCCGAATACTCCTGAGAAGGACTTGGCAGAACTCATTATTGCTAAACAACGTAACGGTCCAATCGGTACTTTGCGTATGGTGTTCCGTGGCGGGAACACGCGCTTTGAAACCTGGTCGGGCGACGTGGGTTATTGGGACGGCGCAGAGTAAATGCGTCCCCTTTCAAGGAGATAAGCCGTCATGATGGAATGGTTTCATCAAGTCGACTGGTTTGCCGTGCTCTGTTGGCTCGGCGCCATTTCTTGTATTGTCGCTGGGTTGGCAGGAACCGTGATTCCTGCAATCCCAGGTCTTCCATTGATTGCAGCGGGGGCCGCTTTAATCGGTTGGGCTGGCAACTTTGAAATTGTTGGCTGGAGTACTATTATTGTTCTAGCGGTTTTTGCCATCGTTGGGGTCATTATCGATACCGTCGCACAAACCGCTGGTGCGCAAAAAGCAGGCGCGAGTGCTTACGGTATCTGGGGCTCAGTGATCGGAACCGTGGTGGGCGTTTTCATCGGTGGTCTCGTGGGAATTTTGATTTTCCCTCTGATCGGGGCTTTTGTGGGTGAATTCGTAGCTAAACGCGATATGCTTCACGCAGGGCGTGTTGGTGTGGCCACGTGGATTGGGATGGTCGTTGGCACAGCAGCCAAGATCGCGATCGCCTTTATGATGATCGGGATTTTGATTTGGGCCTATCTCGTTTAAACCAGATTTTTGAAGCGAAAAAAAGCGCTTTCTCTTAGATAGAGGAAAGCGCTTTTTTCATGGTTAGTGACTCTTAGAGCACTTCTACTGCGTATTCCGCTAAGCGAGAACGTTCACCACGAGCGAGTGTGATCGTGGCGGCGTGTTCCCAATTCTTGAATCGGTCAACGACGTAGGTGAGCCCGGAGCTCCCTTCTGTTAAGTAAGGAGTGTCGATCTGTGCGAGGTTACCTAAGCAGACGATCTTCGTGCCGGGACCCGCACGCGTAATCAGAGTCTTGATCTGCTTCGGACTCAAATTCTGTGCTTCGTCAATGATCAAGAATTTCTTCAAGAAAGTACGACCACGCATAAAGCTCATCGACTTCACACGGATACGGTTTTTGAGTAGATCCATCCCTGTCTTTCGAGCCCATTCTCCTGCACTCGAGTCAAAGCTCTGGAGCACTTCAAGGTTGTCTTCAAGCGCGCCCATCCAAGGCGCCATCTTTTCTTCTTCCGTCCCAGGCAAGTAGCCGATATCGTCGCCCACACTCACTGTGGCACGCGTGATGATGATTTCACTAAAGCGATTCTGATCCATCGTTTGCACGAGGGCCGTTGCGAGCGTGAGAAGGGTCTTTCCAGTGCCTGCCTGCCCCAAAATCGTCACAAAGTCGATATTGGGATCCATCAGGAGGTTTAAGGCCATATTCTGTTCGGCATTTCGCGCATGAATGCCCCAAGCTTTAAAGCCCTTGATGTAGTCCTTCAGGATACGCACTTCAACGCGACGACCTTGCACGTGTGAGACGGCGCCCATAAAGTCAGGGTCGCCACTCACGGTGAGGCACTGGTTGAGGAAGGGCAGTTCCCCATAGGGCCAATCAAAGAGGTAGCGAGTCCCATCGGCCTGCGCTTTCACTTGAAGTGAATCTTCAACCTGTTGCCAGAAATTGACAGGGAGCTCTAAGCGCCCCGAATAAATCATTTCCGTGTCGTCAATGACTTTGTCGGAGAGGTAGTCTTCCGTGGCAATACCCAAGACCGAGGCCTTGATGCGCATGTTGATGTCTTTACTCACCAACACAATGGTGCGATCCGCAAACGCCGATTCTGCGCCCTTAGCGGTCGCCAGGATTAGGTTGTCAGCCTTGGTGATCGGGAGCTCTGCGGGGAGCTTTCCCGCGATGGGATGCGTTTCAATAAAGAGTCGTCCCGAGGCCTCGGTGTTACCCAGAAGCGAGAGCGGAATACCTTGGTCTAAGGGACCGTGATGAAGTTCTGTTAACTGATCAAGCGAGCGGCTCACGCTACGCGCGTTACGGGCCACATCGGTGACACCCGTCTTGTGGTTATCGAGCTCTTCGAGCACGATCATGGGGATGAAGACGTCATGCTCATCAAAGTGAAAGAGGCAGAGCGGATCATGCATGAGCACATTGGTGTCGAGCACAAAGAGTTTTGGACCTTCTTTGAGCATGGCGCGACGGCTTAAGCGCGAAGAGGCACCACCCTGAATGCGACGTAAGTTCGTTTCATCCGTGGCGTCTGTGGGCTTAGCCATGCTAGGCGCTTCAACCGTCTTGACGGGAGCCTTCTCTTTAGCGGCTTTCGACTTTTGAGCGGGAGTAGCGGTAGGAGCCACTGATGGGGCTTTCACGCGCGAGAGCGCTTTTGCTTTAGCTACGCGCTGGGCTTTGGCACTCGAAGGTGCGGGGGCAGCCTCTAGCGTAAGTTCGGGAGACTTCGCTTTTGTGTTCTTCGCTTTGGAATTGGGTTTCGCTGGGCTCGCTTTTTGGCTTGCTTTTGGTGTTGCTTTCTTTAGAGCAGGCGCTTTTGCAGCACGTTGAGAAACTTCAGTAGTCGAGGGCTGGGGGAGGTTTGCGTTTTTCTCAGTTGGGCCACTCGAACGAGATTTTTTTGCTCGTGCTTTGGGTTTTGCTTCAGGACCGTAGTCCGTGAGGATATCGCCTAACTGAGAGGGCGCTTGAGGTAAGGGCATAGTGGAGACTTCCTCTGAAAAAGTCATTGATTAATTTCATTATAAAGATCCGTGAGAGAGTTGTCGGTAGAGGAAAACGAGATCAGTCAAAGAAAGAGAATGAGAGATTTCTTCTCGGAGAGGTGAATTGCAATGAACGCTATAGAAAAAAGCTCCTAAAATTACTCCTTTTGAGGGATATTCAAGGGTGCGATTTTCCCTCTATTGGCGGATAGGTTTTCTTTTTTATTGAGCCAGGATTGCGCAATGCGGAAAATCAGGTACTATGAGTCTAGACCGATAGATTGGAAGCACAAGTTTCCACTTGATAAATCAAGATTCACCAGGAAATTACATATGAAGTATGTATCCACCCGAGGAGACAATACTCCTCGCTCTTTTACCGATATTCTCTATGAAGGCTTTGCGCCGGATAACGGCCTTTATGTACCGCAGGAATATCCCAAAATCACGCGTGATCAACTTCGTTTGTGGAAAGGGCTAGATTACGCTGTTCTCGCCTACGAAATCGTTCGTCTTTTCGCGCCTGAGTTTCCCAAAGACCTTGTGTGGCAATTGGCGAATGAAACTTATCAAGGAGACAATTTTGTCCATCGTCGTGATGCCTTCCGTCCTGAAACGATTGCTCCAGTAACTTGGTTGCGTGGCGACGATGGGATTGGGTTGCTCGAACTCTCCAATGGCCCGTCTCTAGCCTTTGACGATATTCCTTTGCAGTTCTTGGCACGTCTCTATGACCATCGTCCGACTAAGGCAACGGAACCCCTGAATCTTTTAGGGGCAAGTACTGGGGATATGGGGGCAGCTGCCGCCACGGCTTTTGCTGGGAAAGAAGGCGTGAAGCTGATTCTCTTGTCGCCAAAAGGTCGTATGAGCGAATTCCAGGCTCAGCAGCTCTATTCCTGCCAGGCTGCGAACGTCTACAACCTCGAAATCGACGGGACGTTTGATAACTGCCAGGACATTGTGAACACGTTCTTGAAGGATCGTGAATTCGCGCAGAAGAGCCACTTAAAGAGCATCAACTCGGTGCTCTGGCCAAGCATCTTGATGCAGGTGGTCTACTACTTCCACTCCTACCTCGAAGCAGTTCAGTATTGTGGCGAAGAGATCGTTTACGTGGTTCCTGCTGGGAACTTCGGTAATGCCTTTGCCGCATGGGTCGCGAAGATTATGGGCTTGCCGATCATGCGCATGATCATCAGCACGAACGAAAACGACGCAATGGACGCATTCTTCCGTACAGGTCGTTACCATCCAAGACCCGCGAGCGAAACGATCGCCACCTCTTCGCCTTCGGCTGACATTTCTCGCGCGGCCAACTTTGAGCGCTTCCTCTTTGAATTCTTGGATCGCAACGCCGAGCGCGTGCGTGAATTGATGAATGATCTCAAAGAAAAGGGTGAATTCGAGCTCACGAGAGAGGAATTCAAGAAGTTGCATCTCTGCGGCGCAATCTCGGGGAATTCCGACCATGCAAACCGCCTCGAAATGATCGAATGGATGCATGTGGAGTACGACATTTATGTGGATCCGCATACTGCCGATACGCTCTTTAGCGGCGTTTATATGCACCCAGTGGGCATGCGAACGATCTGCTTAGAAACGGTGAACCCGCTCAAATTTACGCCGATGATTAAGACGGCAACGGGGTGCGGTGTTGAGCTCCCTGACGACTTCAAGGATATCTACAAGCGCCCAGTTCGTAAGACTTCGCTTCCTTGCGATATTGAAGTCATCCGTGCGGAAATTAACCGCATCCTTGGCGAATAAAAAGGAATCGACACCATGCCAACTCCCATTTGCTTTGGGTTTGTTGGGTATTCGGAGTCGGGCAAAACCACATTAGCCACCGCCGTGACAGCTGAATTGTCACGGCGTGGCTTTAAGGTGGCTGTGCTCAAAGATGCCCATCATCAGGTGGATATGGATACGCCGGGGAAAGATACCTGGCGCTATCGCGAAAATGGCGCAACACAAGTGATTTTGCGCACGCCAGAGCGGTGGGTGCTGCAAACGAGCACGCCTACCACTCCCTCTATTGACGATTTACTCACCCACTTGGATAACCCCGACATTATCCTCATTGAGGGGTTTAAAAATGAAGGAAACTTCCCTAAAATTGAGGTGATACGCGCGGCGCAACCAAAAACGGGTCCGTGGCTTTATTTACACCATGCTGAAATCGTAGCGATTGCGACCGACCGTACCGACCTGAACCATTCCCTCGTGGAACTCGATATCAATGACCCCATTGCTGTCGCGGATTTTATTGTGGCAAGTCCTAAATGATTACTTATACCGAAGCTCTGTCGCGCCTGCTCGAGAAGGCAGAACCGATTGCCGACACTGAAACCATTCCTCTTCTCTACTCCACACACCGCGTGCTTGCAGAAGAAATTGTGAGCCCGATTGCGGTCCCGAGCTGGGATAATTCGCAAATGGATGGCTACGCGGTGCGCCACGAAGATCTTTTCGGCGCCACTGAAGAGAACCCTGTCAAGCTCCCTGTATCGGCTCGTATTCCCGCTGGTAATGTAGGTGACAAACTCGAAGCGGGCACGGTGGCACGTATCTTTACGGGCGCTCCGATGCCAGAAGACGCCGATACGGTCATTCCTCAAGAGTTGGTTGAACGCGAAGGGGACTTTGCTATTTTCCGTACAGCTTTGAAGCCGGGTGCCTGGGTTCGTCGTCGTGGTAGCGACGTTGAGCAGGGCGCAACGGTGCTTGCAAGCGGTGAGCGTTTAACGCCCGCGCGCATTGGGATGATTGCCTCGATTGGTCGCGCTTACGTGAAGGTGTACCGTCGGCTGCGCGTGGGGATTTTCTTCTCTGGGAACGAACTCGTCCAGCCTGGAGAGCCTCTGCCTCCTGGTGGCATCTACAATTCCAACCGTTTTATGGTGCGTAGCCTCTTGCAGACCTTGGGCTGCGAAGTGGTGGACTTAGGAAATGTGCCTGATACGCTTGATGCCACTATTGCGGCCTTTGAAAAGGCAACGCAAGCCTCTGATGTGATTCTCTCAACGGGCGGGATGTCCGTGGGGGAAGAAGACCATATCAAAAATGCAGTGGAGGCGTTGGGAGAAATTTCGCTTTGGCGAGTGAAGTTAAAACCTGGTAAACCTTTGGCCTTTGGCTCTGTGAAGGGCGTGCCCTTTGTGGGTTGTCCTGGGAACCCGGTGGCGGGCTTTGTGGTCTTCTTGATGATGGCCCGCCCCTTCTTGCTACGCCGTATGGGCTTAACCGACACCGAAATTCATCCTTTGAGTGTGCGTGCTGATTTTGACTGGGAAACGCCAGGCGACAGACAAGAATTTGTCCGTGTGCGCCGTAACGCCACGGGCGGGGTGGATCTCTACCATACACAGAATTCTCAAGTTCTCTCTTCTTGCGCTTGGGCCGATGGGCTTGTGGACATTCCCGTAGGTGCTACGGTGAAGAAGGGGGACGTGGTGGACTACTATCCGTTCTGTCAATTTTTTGCCTAATTGCGCCTGATAAACGCAGTTAGCTCTCTTTTTTCACGCCTAGATGTTGCGTCTAGGCTTTTTTCCCACTCACGTCCTGATTGAAGCGATCAGGCATGGAGGTTAGCTTTATGAAGATTCGAGTTTTGTACTTTGCTCTCTTACGAGATGCGATGGAACGCGCTGAAGAAGCCTTGGAAGTTCCAGAAACCGTTCGTACCGTTGGCGAATTGCGCACGTGGCTGATGTCGCGTGGTGAACCTAGCGCGAGCGCCCTCTCTAACACAAAGCGCCTGCGTGCCGCGGTGAGCCAAGATATGGCTGAGCCCGATACGGTCTTGAAGGCTGGCGACGAAGTCGCTTTCTTCCCGCCCGTGACTGGGGGTTAATGCACTATGGCAACGACAACGATTCGAGTCGGAGAAGCGGATTTTTCCGTCTCAGATGAGTTAGCGAAACTCAATGATCAAGCCGATTGTGGTGCCGTCGTTTCATTTCTTGGCGTGGTTCGCCGTGCCAATGAAGGTGAAGCGGTGTATGCTATGACGCTTGAACACTATCCGGCAATGACGGAAAAAGCGCTCGCTGGGATTGTGGAACGTGCGCGTGCACGTTGGCAATTGGGCGATATTACAGTCATCCATCGCGTGGGTCGTCTCCTTCCTGGTGACCAGATCGTGTTGGTGGCGGTTGCCGCCTCGCATCGTGGCGAAGCCTTCCAGGCCTGTGAGTTCATCATGGATTGGTTAAAAACCGAAGCGCCCTTCTGGAAAAAAGAAGAGACCCCTGATGGAGCTCGCTGGGTCGATGCCCGCGTTAGTGACGATGAGGCCAAACGACGCTGGGAATAAACTTTCTCGCAGCTCGTCACCTCATCAGGGAAACTTGGTTTTTTGTGGTAGGTGATTAGCATGACCCGTGACGGTCCGTTATGGCTCGTGATTGTAGCGGTAAGCACAGGCGCCTCTTTGGGCGCCTGTATTCGATGGGGGCTCTCGTATTGGCTCAACAGCAAGGCAGTGTGGATTCCTCTCGGAACGCTCACCGCGAATTTGTCCGCTGGCTTTTTGATTGGCCTCGCGCTCGCTTGGTTTAGCACGCATCCGAGCTTAAGTCCTGCGGTGCGCCTTTTTGTGATCACAGGCTTTTTGGGTGGCTTGAGTACCCTCTCAACGTTTTCTGCGGAAAACTTAGCCTACTTGATGCAGGGCGAGTTGCTCGAAGCGCTTGAACATATCGGTATTCACACTTGCGGAACGATTTTTGCTACCTGGGTGGGGTATTCGCTCCTCACAAATTGGCTTTAAGAGAACGCTTCTCTTTATCAGAATGCTCTTTTCTTCTCTCCTTACTCGGAGAAGAGAAAAGGACTTTTTTGTTGCTCAAAAAACGAGTTATAGATTGATAAACTTTGTAGCAACTTCAAGGTTGAAATCCTCTTCTTTACCCCCATATAGACATTAAGTAAAGAAAAGAGCCTCAGGTTAAGCCAAGGTGCTCCACTGAGGTTCTGGAGGAACAAATTACATGCGTCAAGATAAACTCACAACAAAACTCCAAGAAGCACTCGGTGAAGCTCAGTCGTTGGCTCTGGCACACGATAATCAGTTCATTGAACCAGTGCACCTTGTGAGTGCCTTGCTCGCAGATACGGAAGGATCCGCTAGAAGTTTGTTAGAACGCTCTGGCGTGAATGTCCAGCAGCTCTCGCGCGAATTGAAGGACGCGATTGAGCGCTTACCGAAGGTGTCTGGTACGGGCGGGGAAGTCCAAATTTCTCGCGATTCGTTGAATCTTTTAAACCTCACGGAAAAAGAAGCGATGAAGCGCAACGATGCGTTCATTTCTACGGAAATGATGCTCCTTGCCTTGGTGGATGATCGTAGCCCCGCGGGCGAAATTGCTCGCAAGGCGGGGTTAACGCACGCTGCCCTTGAAGCCGCTATTGCTAGTGTGCGTGGTGGCGATACCGCAGACAATCCCGATGCGGAGCAGCAACGTGAAGCGCTGAAGAAATACACTGTTGACCTCACTGAACGTGCCCGTCAAGGCAAGCTCGATCCAGTGATTGGTCGTGATGATGAAATTCGCCGTACGATGCAGATTTTGCAGCGTCGCACGAAGAATAATCCGGTCTTGATTGGTGAACCTGGTACAGGTAAAACGGCTGTGGTCGAAGGCTTGGCTCAGCGTATCGTCAATAACGAAGTGCCCGATACCCTTCGTGGTAAACGCATTTTGTCCTTGGATATGGCTGGCATGATTGCTGGGGCCAAGTACCGTGGTGAATTCGAAGAGCGCTTGAAGAAGCTCCTGAAAGAAGTGACTGTTGCCAACGGTCAGATCATTCTCTTTATCGATGAACTTCACACTGTCGTAGGCGCTGGTAAGACCGAAGGCAGTATGGACGCGGGCAACATGCTTAAACCTGCTCTTTCGCGTGGCGAACTCCACGTGATTGGCGCGACGACTTTGGATGAATACCGCAAGTACGTCGAGAAGGATGCCGCACTTGAACGTCGTTTCCAGAAGGTGATGATTGACGAGCCGAGCGTAGAAAGTACGATTGCCATTTTGCGTGGCTTAAAAGAGCGCTACGAAGCGCACCACGGGGTGGAAATTACCGACCCCGCTCTGGTGGCTGCCGCTGAGCTCTCGCACCGCTACATCACGGATCGTTTCTTGCCTGATAAGGCCATTGACTTGATCGATGAGGCCGCGGCTCGCGTGAAGATGGAAATCGACAGTAAGCCAGAAGCCTTGGATAAGCTTGATCGCCGCTTGATTCAGTTGAAGATTGAACGCGAAGCGGTGAAAAAGGAAACCGATGACGCCTCGAAGAAGCGTTTAGGCTTACTCGAAGAAGAAATCACGAAGCTTGAGAAGGAATATTCCGACCTCGAAGAAGTCTGGAAGAAAGAAAAATCTGAAGCCCTGGGCGCTAAGTCCGTTCGTGACGAAATCGACCGTGTGCGTCGTCAGATGGAAGAATATCGCCGTACAGCTCAGTATGAAAAATTGGCTGAACTGCAGTACTCCGAATTGCCCCAGTTAGAGGAAAAACTCAAAACCGCTGAGCAACTCGAAGAAGAAGGACGTCGTCCCACGCTTTTGCGTACCGCTGTTGGAACGGAAGAAATTGCTGAAGTCGTGAGCCGTGCAACGGGTATTCCCGTCTCGAAGATGATGGAAGGGGAACGTCAGAAGTTGCTCCACATCGCTGACGCGTTGAGCAAACGCGTTGTGGGTCAGGATGAGGCTGTTCGCCGCGTGAGCGAAACGATTTTGAGAAGCCGTGCAGGTCTTTCGGATCCGAATCGCCCCTACGGTAGCTTCCTCTTCTTAGGGCCTACGGGTGTGGGTAAGACCGAGTTGACGAAAGCCTTGGCTGCATTCTTGTTTGACTCTGAAGATGCACTCATTCGTATTGATATGAGTGAATTCATGGAAAAACACAGTGTGGCTCGTTTGATCGGTGCGCCTCCGGGATATGTGGGCTATGAAGAAGGCGGCTACTTAACGGAAGCCGTGCGTCGTAAACCCTACTCGGTCATTCTTTTCGATGAAGTAGAAAAGGCGCATCCTGACGTCTTTAACGTGCTCTTGCAGGTGCTCGATGACGGGCGTATGACCGATGGTCAGGGCCGTACGGTGGACTTTAAGAACACTGTAATCGTGATGACCTCGAACTTGGGGGCTACTGAAATTCAAGAGATGATCGGTAAACCTCACGAAGCGGTGAAGGCGGCTGTGATGGAAGAAGTGCGTGAACACTTCCGTCCGGAATTCGTCAACCGTATTGATGAAACCGTGGTCTTCGATGCCTTGGGCACTGAAGCGATTCGCAACATCGCTAAGATCCAGTTGGCTTCGCTCACAGAGCGTGTGCTCCAGCAAGGGATCGAATTGGTGGTCGCGGATTCGGCTTTGGATGAATTGGCCAAGGTTGGGTTTGATATCCACTACGGTGCACGTCCTCTGAAACGTGCTATCCAGGATAACATCGAAAACGCCCTTGCTCGCCTCTTACTTGAAGGGCGCGCTGGTGCGGGTGACATCGTAGATGTGACGGCCGACAAAGGTGAGTTTCACTTTGATGTGCGCCAGGCGGATTCCGCCTAATCGAGGCTAAGCGTTACTAGGAAGGGGGCAAGAAGAAGGCTTGCCCCCAAGACTCAAAATCCTGTGTTGTGAGATGCAACACAGGATTTTTTTTAACTGTAGAGAATGTGTTTGGTTTCTTGCGCAACTTCGCTTAGCGGGAAAAGCGTTGTGGAGTTGCCATTGAAGTCCAAAAAGAGTGGTTGGTCAAAGGCTGGCGCTCCCTCAGGGAGGCTTTCATCTTTGACTAAGCGCAGATCACGGTCGTCTTCTGCGTAGGCAAAGTCTTGTGGGACCATGTGTAGGCGAGGCGAGACTTGCTGACGCATAAATTCCGTGGTGATTAAAGGGAGTATTAGCTGTGGCGGGAAGTAGCCGTCAAACATCGTAATAAGGTCCCCAGTGAAGGGTTTTTCTGGCATTGACTTCAACGCTAAGCAAACACGCGCTTCTGCTTCTGCCACTTCCATACTGTCGCTCTTTTCCTCCTCAGGCTCACGGTAGTGAGAAATCGAGGCGCAAAGCTCAGAGGGCGCAACATGCAAAAGCTGACAGGCATTTTGCACCAACATACGAATGCGTGGACAGAGCGCCGCGAATTCGCTATCGCGGTCTGCCACCATGGCGTTAGCGGGTTCTGTGAAGATCGCTGTAAACTCGTCGGTTTGTTTGGCAAAAAGCGCCGACATATCCTCTTGCCAAAGAGGATTGGTGCAAGGCATATCAAAGAGGTGTTCAATCACCTGTGGGTCGGGTAGCCCAAGCTCGTTTTTCGTTTGAATAAAGCTCAACGGATTCACAAAGCTATAAGGATGTGCCATGAGGGTTTCCGTCTTTGGCACGCTCACCGTAAAGAGGATGTGGCGCACATAGAGCCCAAACTGACGGAACGCTTCCATCTGCAAAATCGGATCGGGATCCATCTGATGAGGAAGCTGCTTATAGGGATCCTCGAAGATAACGTCTTTGCTCGCGACCATGCTCTTCAAAAGGTCAAGCGAGGCATCTGGCGCATAGGTTGCCGCTTCCGTGGCCGTCAAAAATTTCGGATACACCACCACTCGCGCATTGGGATTTAAGTAGTGCTTTTTCAAAAGACGGATAAAGGTCTGCACTTGCACATCGGTGAGCTCTTTTGCAGGCACTTGTGACTTGAATGGGGAGTAGAGCACAACGCTCGAGAGCATAAGCACAGAGCGTGAGTTCTCTGTATCCATTTCAAACTTACTACTCAACATCAACTCCGTGATGAGAGGAAGCAAATATTCTGCGCTCCCTGGGTGGCGCTGATCCACTTCTTCGAGGCACTGGTTAATCATGTTCCAGAGCTCAGGGTCGCTCAACGACGCTTCTTCAAAAAGCGACAGAAGATGATTTTTGAGCATCTCCGTTTCGCGCAACGATGCAGGGTGAAGAAGGTTCTCACAAATCGTTGAAATGATCGTTGGAAATTGAAGTAAAGCGTTGGGCATAAAGAGTTGTCTTCAAGGATGTCTTGGCGCAGCAAGACGGGATCTATCCTAGTGGAGAAGAAAAGGAGGCGCGAGACTATCTCCAGCGCCTCCCATTTTAAGCATTTTAGCGACTGGCTTTGATGATTGAACTCACATCGTCAAAGACGCGCGTCACCGCAACGGGTGGGGCTTTATCAAGGAGGCTCACGACAATGATCGAGAGCGTCGAGAGAATAAAGCCAGGGACAATTTCATAGAGCCCAAACCAGGCAAACTTATGCCAAATGAGCACTGTGGCGGTACCCACAATCATCCCCACCAGCGCGCCGTTACGCGTCATACGACGCCACCAGAGCGAGAGAATAATCAAGGGACCAAAGGCCGCACCAAAACCAGCCCAAGCGTAAGAGACAAGGGCGAGCACTAGGCTATCAGGGTCGCTTGCTAACCAAACAGAAATCGCGGAAATCGCGAGCACCATCGTGCGACCAACCCAAACCAGTTCTTTTTGCGTGGCTTTGGGGCGCAAGAACGTGCGATAGAAGTCCTCGGTCAACGTGGAAGAACACACTAAGAGCTGAGCGGAAAGCGTCGACATCACGGCGGCCAAAATAGCCGACATCAACACGCCAGCAATCCACGGATTAAAGAGCACGCTTGAGAGCACAATAAAGACGCGTTCGTTGTTTTCCTGCACGAGCGAAGCGGATTCAGGATGCTCCACAAAGTAGGCAGCACCAAAGAAACCAATGGCAACAGCACCAGCCAAGCAGAAAATCATCCAAAGAATGCCCACGCGACGAGCGTTAGGAATCACTTTGATGGAGCGCGCTGCCATGAAGCGAATCAGGATGTGTGGCTGGCCAAAGTAGCCTAAGCCCCAAGCGAGCAGACTGACAATGCCGACAAAGGTATGCCCTTTCAAAATGTTGAGCATCGTGGGATCAATACTCGCCACGCGAGCCGTAGCTTCAGAAAAGCCCCCTAAGTCGGAAATGACGGCAAAAGGTGTGACTACAAGCGCAATACACATCAAGGTGGCCTGAATGGTATCGGTCCAAGAAACAGCTAAGAAGCCACCCACAAACACGTAGAAAATCGTACAAATGGCACCGATATAAAGCGACGTGCTATAGGGAAGGTCAAACGTATTTTCAAAAAGACGGGCACCAGCGACAACGCCCGAAGCACAGTAAATCGTGAAGAAAATCAGAATGACCGTGGCGGCGACAATACGCAGAATGTTCTGCTTGTCGGCAAAGCGGTGCGAGAAATAGTCTGGGAGCGTGAGTGCGTTGTGCGCTTTTTCGGTATAGAGACGCAAGCGCGTCGCGACAATGCACCAGTTGATATAGGCACCGATCGTCAGGCCAATCGCGATCCAAGAAGAGGCAATCCCCGTTAAATAGACGGCACCTGGTAAGCCCATTAAGAGCCAACCGCTCATGTCAGAAGCGCCCACGGAGAGCGCAGTGATAAAACCGCCTAAACTACGACCACCCAAAATGTAGTCGCTGTAGTTGCGTGTGTAGTAGTAAGCAAAGAACCCAATACCAACCATGATGATCATGTAGCTGATAAAGGTAATCGCAGTAGGATTGCTAAACATAGGTCGCTGGGGAAAAACACAAAAAAGGGCACTATGAGCGCCCAATCAATTATTCGATTGCAAAGTTGTTCCTAAAGTATAAGAGCAACAATGCAGTATACGCATAAAAAGTCATGAGTTAGTTGAATTTCTAGAATGTTTATCGTAGTGCAATATTCGGATTTCGCAAGAAAGGGGCTATAAAAAATCCGCTCTCTGGAGAGTATCCACAGAGCGGATTGGTGATGAATCGATCAGAAACCGATTAGAAGAGGACGAGCAAGCGCATCACAATCATACTCAAGAAAGCCGTGAGTACAGGAATAGTCATGATGATCGGCAAGTCTTTACCCTTAATCCCGATCACGCCCAAGCAACGACCCATGTACTGAATCTGAGAGCCCATCAAATAGATGGCAGGCGTCACGATGGCCAAGTGCGTGCCGTCAACGACACCGCTACCGAACAAGGCAACAGCCACGCCAACGCCACCACCCATGGACATCCATGCGCCCAAGAGAATCGTGGCAGCCTGACCAGGAAGACCGAAGAGAGCCATCACTGGGTCAAACACCTGACCGATGATGTCAAGCAAACCAGAGTGCTTCAAGATCTTAATGATCACGAAGGCCATCAAAACGTTAGGAATAGTTGAACTGGTAGCAATCTGCCAGCCGTGTACAGCCCCTTTGACGAAGACGTCGGTCACCATGGGCTTGGAATTAGCATTTGAAGACATAGTAAATCCTTTTCTCTTAAAACCTTAATAACAGTGCTGTTATCTATGTTTGATTAAGCCTTGGCTTTACGAGATTTGCGGATTTGCAAAAGTCGCATCACGTTAGCAGCGAAAACTTTACCAATAAGCATCACGCCTAAGCAGACACCCAAGGAGGTCGGCACGGCAAGTGCATCGGACCCTGGAACGGTCAAGGTAAAGAGCACAGCGCCCGACCCCATGAAGTTGGTGATCGTGGCGTCAGCGGTAAGCTGGAAGGCTGCGAAGTTAAGGGTTTCTACATCATCCAATTCGCCTGCGTCACGCAACTGGCGGGTCAAAGCGGCGCCACCGTCGGTGGACTGCAAGGAAGCGATCAAAGCGAGCGTGGCAGAACCAGGAACGCCAATCAAAGGACGAAGAATTGGGGTGAGCAAATTGCGGGCGGCACGAAGAGCACCGTAGTGTTCAAACACCGTGACCATTGCCAAAGCGAACATCACAGCCGGAATCAAGCCGATAGCGAACATGAAACCGTCGATAGCGCCAGAACCGCCTTTACCGCGGAAGTTGGCCATCGTAGTGCTGATGACGTCAGCTTTTTCTGTCACAGAAGAAACGAGGGTACCGAAATTGCCGTTAAGCGTTGTGAAGTCGAAAACGCCCCACCATTGCTTACTCGCGCAAATCCCCGAGAAGAAGATGATAGCGAAGACAAGTGATATATAAGCTCCAATACCGGCTTTGCCGTTATCAGGGGCAGTGTCTTGTTGTGGAGTTGCAGACATGATGTGAGTCCTTTTGGTGGTTATAAAACGGAACAGGAGTCTTAGCAAGCACAACGAACGATCAGGAGGGTTAAGAACGATCGCAGGGCAAAACAAAACCTTGTTCTGGACGTGTTCATTTTAAACGATAGTCCTAACGTCCAATCTAATAGAAAACCCTAACAAAGAAAGGCTGATTTTCTGGCTTTAGATAAGGAAAAAAGTAAAATATAGGATTAAATTTTGATATTTTTATAGTGAGAGAGGATTTTTAGAGGGCAAAAAAGGTAGTGCGAAAATGTTTCGACACTACCTTTTGATAGAAGTGCTTTGATCTTAGCCGCCAATAAAGCTCATTTCGACTTTATTGCTTTCACCCGCAAGCCCCAAAGCTCGCAATTCCGAATAATGATCATCACGCTCAGTCCAAATGCGGCCAATTGCGGTTTCAATTTCCTCGTCCGTTGCCCCACCGCGGAGCATCGTGCGCAGATCGTAGGCCTGATTGGCGAAGAGACAAAGGAAGAGTCGACCATCCATACTTAAGCGAGCGCGCGAGCAATCGTGGCAGAAGGCTTGCGTCACGGAAGAAATACAACCAAATTCCCCTGCACCATCGACATAGCGCCAACGAGAAGCAGTTTCTCCGAGATAGTTGGCTCCGATGGGCTCGACTTCCCAGTGTTCACCAATGAGGCGCACAATCTCTGCGCTTGGCACCACTTCGTCCATGCGCCAGCCGTTAGCCGTACCAACGTCCATGTATTCAATAAAGCGAGGGATAACGGGGGTATTGCGAAAGCGTTCCGCAATACGCACCACTTCTTGCTCATTGACGCCACGTTTGACTACGGTGTTGACCTTGACTTTAAAGCCTTGTTCAACGGCGTAATCGATGGCTTCGAGCACTTTCGCGGCAGGAAAGCCCACATCGTTAAAGGCTTGGAAAATATTTTCGTCAATAGCGTCAAGCGAAACCGTTACGCGCTGTAAGCCCGCTTCTTTAAGTGCCGCGGCTTTTTTGACGAGAATCGAAGCGTTCGTCGTCATCGCAATATCCACGGGACGACCGTCTGGGAGACGCAGAGCGCTCAGGTCGGCGATTAGGTGTTCAATCCCTTTTCTGAGGAGCGGCTCTCCACCCGTCAAGCGCAACTTCTCCACGCCGTTTTTCACAGCGAGACGAGCAATGCGCAAAATTTCCTCAAAGGACAGGAGTTCTGTATGGCCTAAGAACGCATGCTGCTTATCGAATTTTTCTTTAGGCATGCAGTAGCGGCAACGGAAGTTGCAGTGGTCCGTCACTGAAATACGCAGATCGCGCAATGGGCGATGGCGTCGATCTTGCCAGTGGCCAGCCTCGCGATTGACCGTGCCCGTTTGCGGTATAGGTAGGCTTCCTACGCGTGAAGCCATCGCAATGGGAATCACAGTTTGGCTAGTGGTCATTAGTCTATCTCCAGAGCTCGCTGATAGTCCCCCTTTAAATTCGACGTTTTTTGGGGGATGGGACAATATTGCTAAGCGATTACTCGATTATATTGAGGATCGCGCGTTTTGTCCCTCTCTCTTAAAGCTTAGTCGTATCGGCGTAGGTGGCTATAGAGGAGTAGAACTCATAGCGCGCTGGCGAGATGAGTCCCGCTTCTAGAGCGGCTTTGACGTTGCAGCCAGGTTCATGCAGGTGGCGACAATTAAAGAAGCGGCACCCCGTGACGTGTTCTCGAATATCTGGCATCGCGCGCAAAATATCGTTGAGACTTAAATGCGCAAGCCCAAACTCTTGGAACCCAGGAGTGTCAATAATCGCGCCGTCCCAGCCATCGGGCTTGGCGTCATACCATTGAGCGGCCGTGGTGGTCTGCTTTCCTAAATTGAGCGCGACAGAGAATTCTCGCGTGGCGGCAGTAGCATGCGGAATTAAGAGGTTCAAGAGGGTGGATTTCCCCATCCCCGATTGCCCCACAAAAAGCGTGGTCTTGCCCTGAAGGATTTCAAGGAGGCGTGCTTCGGTTTCTTCTGGGTGTTCGAGCGCGGAGACTTCCATGGTCTTTTCGCCAATGCTCTTTAAAAGAGAGATTGCCTCAGCGGCTTCAGTGGCCCCTTCCGCGAGTTCCACTTTATTGCGAACGACAACGGCATCAATACCCGCTTGGCTTGCCGCTAAAAGCGCCTTCCAGATAAACCAGGGGTTAAAGGTTGGACGAGAAGCAAAAATAATGCAGACCTGATTGACGTTAGCAGCGAGCGTCTTGATTCGCCATTCGTCAGAGCGATAAAGAAGATTACGTCGCTCTTCAACCACTTCAATCGCTGCTACGCCAGAGTCTGGTGGTGTGCACTGCACATGATCCCCTACGCAGACATCTCCTCGCTTCCCACGACGATGCGCTTCGAGTACTTCGCCAGATTCGATGAGCACTTTGTAGTGGCGTCCATGACTAGCGATGACGAGTCCTGGGAGCAACTCGCGAGACGGCGCAGAAGAACGTTTGGCAGATTTGGGCATAAATCAAAAAGGTGGTTGGAAAAGAAAGGTGCCAGAAGAAGAGCACTAACACGGATAGCGCACAGTATAAAAGAAGCTCATAGCGTTTGCGTGAAAGAAATGAGGCCAAAGTCTTTTCCTCACTATGAGAGAACATGCGATAAAATAACTCACCTTCCTTCAAGAAGAAAAAAGAAGAGAGCGTGTGCTCTCAAAGGACAAAATTCATGACAGACAATATCGATCGCGATCCTCGCTATTCCGAAGAAAACCTCATTTGGATCGACATGGAAATGACAGGGTTGCAACCAGAAATCAACCGTGTGATTGAAGTGGCAGCGATCATTACCGATAAAAACCTCAACATCCTTCACGAGGGTCCCGTCGTGGCGATCCATCAAAGCGATGATGTTTTAAACGGCATGGATGAATGGAACACTGACACCCATACTCGCTCTGGTCTCGTTGATCGCGTGCGCGCAAGCAGCATTGATGAGGCAGAATGCGAAAAGATTTTCTTAGAAACCTTTAAACGCTTCGTGCCTGAAGGCAAGAGCCCGATGTGTGGCAACACCATTGGTCAGGACCGCCGCTTTATGGCGCGCTGGCTGCCTAACTTAGAGCGTTACTTCCACTATCGCTATTTGGATGTGTCGACTTTGAAAGAACTCGCTCGCCGCTGGGCGCCCAACGCAGTGAAGACTTTCCCGAAGGCAACGCGCCATCAAGCGCTCTCCGATATTCAGGAAAGTATTGATGAGTTGAAGCACTATCGCGAAACGATTTTGAAGATCTAATCAGCATTCACTCAGAAAATCAAAGGGCCGTGTTCCAGAAGGACACGGCCCTTAGTCATCACATAGTTTTAAGAGAAAGCAAGGAAAAAGATCTTCCTCTTAAAGAACGTCTTAGACCATCAGGAGTGCGCAAGCAATGACAGCGATCGTGCAAGGAATCGCGGTACGCTTGATCACATCGATCGGGTCAACCATGGCGATACCAGAGACGAGAATCGTCACGCCAGCCAATGGGGACATCGTACGGCCAAGGGCGCCCGTAATAAAGGCCAAGCCACCCAAACCTTCGATAGACATACCGAATTCTTTAGCGTGCGGGGTCACAGCTTCGTTAAAGGCAAGCGTTGCAGCGTCGCCAGAACCCGTGATGATACCCATGATCCATGGACCCAAGGAGCCGCCCCAACGAGCAAATTCGTTGGAATTTTTCAGCGCGCTAACAGCGACGTCGATCAGGCCTGTGGCCTTCAAACCTGCAGCGAAGACGCCAGCAGCGATGATGATCCCCATCACGTCAGCGTAGCCTTTGCCCATACCAGAGAAGAACTGTTTCGTTAATTCCTGAGGATTCGTGCGCGAGAGAACCATGGCGACGATAGCGCCGATGATCATAGCCTGTGCCACGCCCATCTTAATAGCTGGAACCCAGAGGTTACCTACAACGAGCAACGTGATCGGAACGAGCGGAACGATAGCGCGAAGAACGCTAGGCGTGAAGTCACCTTGAGCCTGAAGCTTGGAAGCGTCGACCTGAGCGTTGGAGTCACCACAATGATCGCCCAACACGAAGCAGATCACGAGTAAGCCAGCGATTACGATAGCGCCGCAAAGGAGTGAGTAAGGCGTATGGAAAGCGATGAAGTCGATGACTTCCATCTTGGCCATACCAGCCACCATCGCGTTGTGGGAGGTACCAGGCGAGAGGTAGGAACCAATCGTGCCGCCCAAAATAGCCGCAGCGGCAGCCGCAGGCTTAATGCCAGCGCGCAACATCACAGGAATCAATGTGGAACCCACAGCAGCAGCACAACCAGCTGCGGAAGGAATAGCGATATTCACAAAGAAGGTGATGGCGGTACAAACCGGAATCAGGAAGATGCCCAAGCCACGAATCGGGGAGGCGAGGTAGTGAACTAAGGAGCGGTCGCACTGCGTGTAGCTAGCGGTAAAAGCAAAACCCATCGAACTACAGATTGCCATCACGAGGGAGGCATTAGTCATGGATTTAGCGAAAGCGTTAAGACCGCCTAAGAAGGACCAGCTAATCACACAAAGGAAAAGACCAGCGGTAATTAAAACAAATCGTGTTTCTAGACGTTTGATGAGTGCCCAGACCGTTGCAAAGACAACGAGAATGGCAATCCAAGCTTGGATAGACATAGGAACTCCGTATTAATATGTCTTGAGGTAGGACCCGGTATCTCTCGGGTTTAGGGATTTTGGGTCTTACTTCTGGTGGTGGTTGGTGTCTTGGTAAGTATGCAACAAAAGGCTTCAAATTGCCTTAAAGAATTACTCCTAACGAGTCAGATGAGCTACCACCGAGAGTGAGAGGACGAAAAAAAGTGGTTGAAAATCCTTTGAATTTTCAACCACTTAGCATTTTTTCAGCGCGAATTTATTTTGAAGAAAGGGAGAAACTTAGGAATTTCCCCTAGATCACTGTTTTGCCTCAGAATCGGGCTTCTCAGTTACATTTTCAGGATTCTCGGAGGAGGACTGAGAATCATTATTTGCTGGCACCTCTTTGTCCGCGGTCACTTTTTCTGGCGCTGTACTATTTGCCGTTACCAGCTCATCGGAGGTAGATGTCTGAGTGGTACGTTGACTTGCAAGAAGGTGCTTTGGCGCATTTTTCATCCACGCCTGAAGCATAGCGATCCCCACAGCGAGAAGAATGGGCCCCAAGATTAACCCGAGGAATCCAAACGCAATCACCCCACCGAAAACCCCAAGGAAGATCAAACTCAAGGGGAGTGAGGTTCCTCGCGCAATCAGCACCGGTTTTAAGAAATTATCAACGCTCGCAACGGCAAGTGCGCCCCAAAGGACCATAAAGACGGCCATGCCTGTTTGACCCTGAGTGTAGAGCCAAATGGCGACAGGCCCCCAAATTAATGGTGGTCCCACTGGCACAATCGAGAGAATGCAGACCAGGGCGCTCAGCGTGAGCATCCCTGGCACACCAGCAATCCAGAAGCCAACCCCAGCGACAATCCCTTGGCCTAAGGCAGTACCTAAAAGCCCCAACACCACAGAGCGCGTTGTGTTGATGAGGATTTTGTTCATTTCATCGGCCAGGTTTCCGCTAACGAGCTCAAGCACGGTACGCACCTTATTAGCAAACCATGGACCGTCGCGATAGAAGAAAAAGACGATGAACGTTACCAAGGCCATTTGCAAAAGACCAGAACTCACATGCACTGCTACATTCAAAATCCAGCTCGTGACTGGGTCAATCAGCTTTTGCACGGTACTCGTGAGAGTGGCAGGGTCAATTGCAAAGAGAAGCTGTTCGTGTAACCATGGCCCCACGACAGGCAACTCAGCAATCACGCTCGGAAGTGAGAACCCAGAAGCAAGCCACGCTTTAATGAGCGTGACTCCCTTCGGAATCTGCTGAGCAAGGGCAACAAGAATAAAGCTCGTCGGAATGAGCACACAGGTGATGAGCAAAATCACCATGATCAACGCAGGGATCGTGGTGGTATTGCCAAACGAACTTCTCGCCCGGCTATAAAGCGGCCAAGTGACGACTGCCAAAATGGTTGCAATGATAATCGAGGTGAGGAATGGTTCGACAACAAAGTAGCAACCAATCGCGATCGCAGCGGCGAGCAACGTTTTGATCAATAGGTCGATACGGTCGTTAAACGTCCCTTTCGACTTGTTGTCGGTATCTTCACCGTTGTCTTGTTTGCCCATAAAACACTCAGTTCAGGTTGGGTTAGTTCTGCTGCGGTTCTTCGTGTAAAGCAAAGCAGCCGTTGAGCGAGAGACGACGCGTCGCATCGCGCACAACATCAATTGCCTGCTGACGCGTGAAGCTCTTACGCCAGACCAAAATCACTTTGCGGTGTGGGGTCGGCGTCTTGAACGGGATAAAGCGAATCGGGTTGCTGTCGTTCACGGTGAGATAAGGCACGGCAGAAGACGGCAAAACGGTGATACCCATACCCTGAGCAACCATGTGGCAGATCGTGAGTAAGCTCGAACCTTCCACTGTGTGACGGAATTCAGGAGAGAGGGTCGAAGTTGGCGTAGCCAAGTTCGGGCACACACTCAAAATTTGGTCGCGGAAGCAGTGACCAGCGCCCAAAAGCAACATGGTCTGATCTTTCAATTCGTTGGGCGTCACGTAGTTACGGTTCACCCACGGATGGTGAGAGGGAACTGCAACGACAAAGTCTTCCTGATAAAGAGCCTGCGTCATAAAGCCTGTGTCATGGATCGTGTCGGCCATAATAGCGACGTCGATATCACCCTTGCGCAAGAGAGCGAGCAATTCATTCGTGAAACCTTCACGCAAGAAGAGCGGCATCTTGGGTGCAACAGAGATCGTTTCACGCACAAGTGAAGGTAAGAGGTACGGAGCGATCGTGTAGATAACACCTAAACGAAGACCGCCAGAGAGAGGATCCTGACCTTGCGCAGCAATGTCAAAGATGTGACGGGTTTCTTCGATAACGCGTTGGGCCTGAGCAACGATCTGTTCACCAATCGGCGTAATGGCCACATCAGAAGTGCGGCGTTCAAAAATCTGCACTCCCAATTCTTCTTCAAGTTTTCTTACAGCCACGGACAAAGACGGCTGGCTCACAAAGCATGATTCCGCCGCTCGGCCGAAATGGCGCTCGCGCGCCACGGCGATGATGTACTTCATTTCGGTTAATGTCATAACTGATCTACCTCACGAGATGGATAAATTGTAAAGGACTGCCTGCTTAGAGAAACCCTAGGCCGACAGTAAATTCGTTTGCTGCTCAAACCAACGTTTGGCGTGCTTTACCGCGCCTTCTCTGTCTTCTTTGAGCCAATTCTGTGCCACTTGCGTGGCTGCACTCAAGAGTGCACTATCCCGGTCAAGATCGGCAAAACGCAGGAAGGGCATCCCCGACTGGCGTTCTCCTAAAAATTCACCAGGACCTCTTAATTGCAAATCACGACGGGCAATTTCAAACCCGTCCGTCGACTCGCGAATAATGCGAAGTCGCTCTTTTGCAATATCAGAGAGTTCATCACTAAAAAGGAGTGCACAACTGCTTTGTGCCGCTCCTCGTCCCACGCGACCTCGTAGCTGATGAAGTTGAGAGAGCCCAAAGCGCTCCGCATGCTCAATAATCATGAGCGAGGCGTTGGGCACGTCAACACCAACTTCAATAACAGTGGTCGCGACGAGAACATCAATGTCGCCCGCCACAAAGCGAGCCATCACTTCGTCTTTTTCCGCGCTCGAGAGTTGTCCGTGCACAAGGCCAATACGGCAACTAGGGAGTGCTTTCACTAATTCTTCATAGCGTTGCGTTGCAGGCGTCAATTCTAGGGCTTCACTTTCTTCCACCAGTGGGCAAACCCAGTAGGCTTGATGCCCCTCATCAATCGAGGCGAGTAGCGCTGCATAAATTTGCTCTTTACGACTTTGACGAAAGAGTTTTGTCACGATCGGCGTGCGACCTGGTGGCAACTCATCAATCACACTCACGTCTAAATCCGCCAAGTAACTCATCGCTAAAGTGCGAGGAATTGGCGTAGCAGAGAGCATCAAGAGATGCGCGGTGAGCTCATCACTCGAAGCGGTGCGAAGGGAGAGGCGTTGCGCGACACCAAATCGATGTTGCTCGTCCACAATCGCTAAACCCAAATGAGCAAAATTCACACCCTCTTGAATGATGGCGTGTGTGCCCACAACAAATTTCGCTTCTCCAGAGGCAATCGCTTCAAGAGCTTTATTGCGCTCGGAGGCTTTAATTTTTCCACTAAGCCAAACGCACTGAATACCGAGAGGTTCAAGCCATGCTTTCATCTTCTGGTAGTGTTGTTCGGCCAAAATTTCTGTTGGCGCCATGAATGCAGCCTGATATCCCGCTTCAATTGCTTGCAGAGCAGCGAGTGTAGCCACAATCGTTTTGCCAGAACCCACATCCCCTTGCACTAAACGGTGCATGGGGTGTGAGGTTGCCATATCGGCATGAATCTCTTTCAATACACGCTCTTGCGCATTCGTGAGCGCAAAAGGGAGCTCTGAGCGAAGCGCTTTCGCGAGTGGCGTTTGTGCTGGCGCCAAAATGGGTGCCTGCGCGGAAGAGCTCACTTCGCGGCTTATGCGTAAAGTGATCTGCTGCGCGAGCAACTCATCAAAAATGAGGCGTTGCCAGCTCGGACAAGTGCGATCATCAAGACTCTCACGATCCGCGTTTTTTGGCGGATGATGTAAGTACTCCAACGAGGCTCGAAAACCAGGTAACCCCAAGCCCTCCGTGTACTTCACGGGAATAGGGTCCGAGAGATCCAAGTCAAGAAGCGCACGGTCAATACGTTTTCGAATCGTGGGCTGCTGCAACCCTTCAGTGCTCGGATAAACGGGCGTAAGAGAAGAGGAGAGCCCCGTGTTCGTGCGCAATTTCGGGTGCACTATTTCTAATACCCCTTGGTAGCCAATACGAGCGACGCCGTAAGCAAGTACCGTGCGACCTGCCGCGAGTGTCTGTGCCGTGTTGGGGTAGAAGTGAATAAAGCGCAACTGCAACTCACCAGAGTCGTCCCTTGCGCGGGCAATCAACATTGCGCCACGCGAGGTGGGAATCATGCGCTGATCAACGATCGTCACCGAAATGAGTGCGGGTTCCCCTTCCACAAGATGAGCAACCTTGGTGATGTGGGTCTGGTCTTCATAGCGCAAGGGCAAATGAAGAGCAAAATCCCAGCTATTGACCAACCCTAAAGTGGCCAATTTCTCGTTAGTGCTCAGTTTCGACTTGCCAGTGTCTTTGCTGTCTTTTGTGGCGGGCATAACAGTCTCTCGGTCTTTCTCACTTCATATTAGAGTGCGACGAGGGCATCAACTTCAACCAGAGCCCCTTTCGGCAGTCCTTTGACGGCAAAGCAAGTGCGTGCAGGGAAGGGCGCTTTAAAGACATCCATCATTACCTGATTCACGACGGCAAAATCTGCCATATCGGCAAGAAGCAAGGTCACTTTGATCGTTTTGCTGATATCGGTATTGGCCGCTTCACAAAGAAGAGCAAGGTTTGCGAAAGCACGACGCGCCTGCGCTTCAATCCCTTCTTCGAGCGCGGAAGTGGCAGGATTGAGCCCAATTTGGCCAGCTGGATAAAAGACGCCATTGTGCACAATACCTTGACTGTAGGGCCCAATAGGCAGTGGCGCAGCCTCGTTTTGAATAACAGTTAGCGACATGGAATCAAACCTCCCCAAAGGATATGCATATAACGATTATTAGTTTTATATTCTATCGAATTTTTGAGATCGATAGTTAAAAGTTTTTCAAGAGAAGTACTTCTATTTGTTGTTTAGAAGAAAACAAACGGTCTTCAATGCAGTCTTTGCAGTTCTTTACGTTGACGATGTTAAGAGAGCTAAACAAACATACGTATATATACTTAATATCGAAAATCTTTCCCAACTTTTGGCAAGAGAGTAAGGGCCTCTTTTTAAGGGGTTAGTATCTACCCACAAAGAGGTAAGTCAACAGGGAATGAAAACTTCCTTTGAAAAAAGTTGACGGGAATAAACAACTATTTGGTAAGTATACAACACATAAAAAATTCTATTTTTTAAAAAAAATTTCTAGAAAAAAGTCAATAAAATCAACGATATAAAAGTTTATTGATCCAGAACTAGTCAACATATAGGGTTTCCCCTAATATAACTGAATGGGTAGTCACTTTAAACTTTCCCGTGATTAGTGATTAGTATCTAAGTCACTAGAGGTGATTAACTAGAGAAGACCTCTCGAAAAAATTAAGTATATACACGTAATTTTTGAGAGTCCTCGAATGTTAAGAAGTCGATTTTCTTTGATTAAAGAGAAACTCTTCAAAAGAAACCCTAACAACCTCTGAAGACTCTGCTATAAAAACGCCATGAGAAACCAGTCGACCTAGGCTGATTTGCTAATCAAAAAACTTGTTCTTTGGTGTGATGTTCTCCTCTCTCTCTGTGGGTAGACAGCATCTGGGGAACAAACCAATGAACTTAGGTAATGGAAAAATCTAGCTCGAAGCGCTGTGGTTAGAGCTTTGAGTAACTAAAGATTTGACCCCGTGTTGGTTGTCGCAAGTGATCTGTCAATCACCGATTTCCCGTCAATCAATGCAAAGTCTTTAATCTAGGAGACCATAGGAAATGAAAATCATCTACACCGACGTGCTCGTGATCGGTGGCGGTCTTGCCGGTTTGCGTATGGCAGTTGCTGCCAAGCGCCGTGGGCATGACGCGATCGTCCTGTCGCTTGTTCCGCCGAAGCGTAGCCACTCTAAGGCTGCTCAAGGTGGTATGCAGGCCTCCCTTGGTAATGTTATTAAGGGTATGGGTGACAACGAAGACATCCACTTCGGAGATACCGTTCGCGGTTCCGACTGGGGTGCTGACCAGGAAGTGGTGCGTATGTTCGTGAATACCTCTCCGAAGGCTATTCGTGAACTCGCCGCTTGGGGCGTGCCTTGGAGTCGTATCACCCCGGGTGATCGTCAAGTCATTATTAATGGCGAAAAAGTCACGATTACGGAACGTAAAGAAGCTGCTGGCTTGGTTGCTCAGCGTGACTTCGGTGGTACGAAGAAGTGGCGTACTTGCTACGTGTCTGACTGTACCGGTCATGCAATGTTGAATGCTGTCTCTGACCGCATCATCGCTGAACAGGTTCCGGTTATCGAACGCGTTGAAGCCATGTCTTTGATTCACGACGGCAAGCGCTGCTACGGTGCTGTGGTTCGTGACTTGATCACTGGTGAATTGATGGCCTATGTCTCGAAGGCTACCGCTATTGCTACTGGCGGTGCTGGTCGTATCTATCGCGTGACCACGAACGCTGTGATCTGCGAAGGTATCGGTTACGACCTCGCCTTGACGACTGGTGTGGCTGCCTTGGGTAACATGGAAGCCATTCAGTTCCACCCGACCGGTATTTTCCCGGCTGGTATTTTGGTGACCGAAGGTTGCCGTGGTGACGGTGGTTTGTTGCGTGACGTTGATGGTCACCGCTTCATGCCGGACGTTGAACCTGAAAAGAAAGAATTGGCTTCCCGTGACGTCGTGTCTCGCCGTATGGAAGAACGTATTGCCCAGGGTAAGGGTGTGAAGAGCCGCTTCGGCGAACACATCTGGTTGGACATCACGCTCTTGGGCGAACAGCACATCAAGCACAAGTTGCGCGAAGTTTATGAAATTTGCCATTACTTCTTAGGTGTGGACCCGACGAAGGAATGGGTTCCTGTTCGTCCTGCTCAGCACTATACGATGGGTGGTATCCGTACGTTGCCCACTGGCGAAAGCCCCACCTTGAAAGGCTTGTTTGCCGCTGGTGAAGCTGCTTGCTGGGATATGCACGGCTTTAACCGCTTGGGTGGGAACTCGGTGGCTGAGACGGTGGTTGCCGGTATGATCGTTGGCGAATTCATCGCTGACTTCTGCGACAAACCCGAAAACGCTATCGACATTCCGGCCTCTGTTGTTTACGACGCTGTGAACAAAGAAGCCAACCGTATGAAGCATTTCACCTCCAACGGTGGTAGCGAAAATGCCTATGAACTGCGTACTCGTATGCAGGAAATCATGACTACCAAGATTGGTATCTTCCGTCGTGGCGCCGATATGGAAAGCGCCGTCTCCGAATTGGAAGACCTCTACAAGCGTTCCTTCAATGTGTCCGTCAAGGATGTGGTTGGTCCGAATCCGGAACTCATCTACGCCTACCGTACACAGTCCATGCTTCGCGTGGCGCTCTCCGTGGCTTGCGGTGCTCTTAACCGTAAGGAATCCCGCGGTGCTCACTACCGTGAAGACTACTCCGTGCGTAACGACGTGGAATGGCTCAGCCGCACGCTCGCTACCTGGAAGGAAGGCGATACGTTACCGACGCTCAACTATCAGAAGCTCGACATTTCCAAGATGGAATTGCCGCCGGGATTCCGTGGCTACGGTGTGAAGAACTACATCGAAAGTCCCGAATCCGTCAAGCGTCAAGCTGAAGTGGATGCCATCCGCGCCAAGATGGAAGCAGAAGGCAAGGACCGCTTCGCTATTCAGGAAGCTCTCATGCCGTATCAGCACTTGTTGCCGAAGCGCTTGCAGGGCAAGAATGAACGTATTGATGAACCGCTGAACGATTAATTTTGGAGCTGATGCAAATGGCTGATACTCAACAGAAGAAGCACCGCATGCTGAAAATTAGCATTCTGCGCTTCAACCCCCAAGATCCGGAAAGTGTTCCGCACATGCAGACGTATGAATTGGAAGAATCCGATTCCATGACGCTCTTCATCGCGTTGAACGAATTGCGTGACACCCAGGATCCGACCTTACAGTTTGACTTCGTCTGCCGCGCTGGGATTTGTGGTTCCTGCGCCATGATGATCAATGGTAAGCCTGGTTTGGCTTGCCGCACGTTGACCCGCGACCTTCCGACGGAATTCACGCTCGCTCCGTTGCCGGCCTTTGAATTGATTGGCGACTTGTCCGTCAATACCGGTAAGTGGATGCGTGACATGTCCGAACGCATGGAAACGTGGGTTCACATGAAGGAAGAAGAAGTGGATCTTCGCAAGAAAGAAGAACCGATGGACCCGCAATTGGCCGAAGACATTTACGTTCTCGACCGCTGCGTGGAATGCGGTTGCTGTATCGCTGGTTGCGGTACGGTCCGTATCCGTCCGGACTTCGTCGGTGGCGTCGGGATCAACAAGATCGCCCGCTTCCGCTTGGATCCGCGTGACACCCGTAATGATGCTGACTACTATGAAGTGGTTGGTGACGAATCTGGTGTGTTCGGTTGCATGTCGTTGCTCGCTTGCCACGACTTCTGCCCGAAGGATCTTCCTTTGAAGACACAGATTGCCTTTATCCGTCGTAAGATGGCTGAACAGGGTATGCGTGGGTACGATAAGGTTTTACCGTCCCAGAAAAAAGCTATTCCCATTAAGCCCGTTCGGCAGTAATATTAGGTAATTAGGTAGTTCTAGCTACTTCGCCCTTTTTCGAGGTAGCTAGAATGATTACTCACTAAGAGTTCAGGACCACTCTCGAACTCTTAGAAAACTCTGGGGTTCCCCCCACAAACTTAAATTTGAGGAGCATGAATATGTCCCGTATTGAAAGCGACTTCCTTGGCGAACTCGAGATTCCTGATGATGTTTACTATGGCGTTCAGACCATGCGTGGTAAGCAGAACTTCCACATCACCGAAATGCCCATGTCTCAGGAACCCTTCTTCCCGATCGCCTTTGGCTATGTGAAGAAAGCCGCTGCTAAGGCTAACAAGGAACTCGGTTGCATTCCGGCTGACGTCGCCGATGCTTTGATGTGGGCTTGCGACCAGTTGATCGCTGGCAAGTACAACGACCAGTTTGTTACTGACTGGCTCCAGGGTGGTGCTGGTACCTCCACCAACATGAACGTGAACGAAGTGATTTGCAACCTCGCTTGCGAACACTTGGGTCTCCAGAAGGGTGACAAGAAGGTTTCCCCGAACGACCACGCTAACTTCGGTCAGTCCACGAACGACACCTATCCGACCGCTTTGCATCTTTCCTTGTTGCTCCGTTCTAACGAACTCTTGAAGACGGTTGAAGCCCTCGTTGGCTCCCTCTACAAGAAGGCTGATGAAACGAAGAACATCTTGAAGATGGGCCGTACCCACTTGCAAGACGCTGTCCCGATGTCCTTTGGTCAGGAATTCCATGGCTGGGGTAAGACCATCGAAGACGAAGTCCAGGTGATCAAAGAAGCTCAGGCTCACCTCAAGGTTGTGAACCTCGGTGCTACCGCTATTGGTACGACCGTGACGGCTCACCCTGACTATCCTGCTCTCGCCGTGAAGTACTTGGCCGAATTTACCGGCATCGACTTCGAAAACAGCTCCGACTTGGTTGCTGCTACGAGCGACTGCGGCTCCTACGTGGCCCTCTCCTCCGCTTGCAAGAGCTTGGCCGTTAAGTTGACGAAGGTCTGCAACGACTTGCGCTTGTTGGCTTCTGGTCCGCGTACGGGTCTCTCTGAACTCGTTCTCCCGCAGCTCCAGCCTGGTTCTTCCATCATGCCGGGTAAAGTCAATCCTGTTATCCCTGAAGTAACCAACCAGGCTTCCTTCTTGGCTATCGGTCTTGACACCACGGTGATGTTGGCTGCTTCCGCTGGTCAGCTCGAATTGAACGTTATGGAACCTGTGATCACGTTCGCCCTCTACCTCCAGATGAAGGTGTTGTCGAATGCTTGCACGGCTTTGCGTGAAAAATGCGTTGAAGGCATCGTCATTAACGCTGACCACTGCAAGGATCTCGTGATGGGTTCCCTCGGTATCGTGACGCTCTTGAAGCCCCACTTCGGTTACAAGCCCTGCGCCAACGTTGCTCGCGAAGGCTTCTTGACTGGCAAGTCCTTGCATCAGCTCGTTGTTCAGGAAAAGGGCATGATGACGCAGGAAGAATGGGATAAGACGTTCACCTACGAAAACCTGATTAACCCGAAGTTCCAGAAATAAGGAACCGGGGAACTTTTGGGGTAGGAGTTTGTGACCTGCCCCAGAAGTGAAACTACCGCCAACGTTTTCGACCAGTTGACGTTGGCGGCATAACTATACCAACCACAAAGAGGAATCAAAGGCTCGGGCAAACAACCTTTGACCAATGCTATGTCTATTCAGATTATTCTTCAATTTTTAGTCGTCCTCGTGGCGATTTTCCTCGGTGTTCGCTTAGGCGGCATCGGTATTGGTTACGTCGGCGGCGCTGGCGTGATCGTTCTCGGTCTCTGCTTCGGTATCGCCCCGGGTAATGTGCCTTGGGACGTGATCTTGATTATTGCTTCCGTGATCGCTGCTATTTCTGCTATGCAGTTGGCTGGTGGTTTGGACTACTTGGTTCAAATCGCGGAACGCATTCTTCGTAGTAACCCAAAACAGATTAACTACTTGGCTCCGTGCGTGACCTACGCTTTGACGTTGTTCGCTGGTACCGGTCATACCGCTTTCTCCATGATCCCTGTGATCGTTGAAGTGGCTAAGGAACAGCACATTCGTCCTTGCGTCCCGCTTTCCATCGCTGTGGTCGCTTCCCAGATCGCTATTACGGCCTCCCCGGTTTCCGCCGCTGTGATTTACATGTCCGGCGTTTTGGAAAAATTCGGCTGGAGCTATCCGTTGCTCCTCGGCATTTGGATCGTCACGACGTTTATCGCCTGCATGTTGACCGCTTTCATCATGAGCAAGATCTCCAACATGGACCTCGACAGCGACCCTGTTTACAAGGATCGTCTTGCTAAGGGTCTCGTGAAGGCTCCTGTTGCTGAAGAAAAGGTTTTGCCGCAGGGTGCTAAGCTCTCCGTCTTGATCTTCTTGATCGGTATTATCGTGATCGTGTTCTACGCCTCCGCTATTTCTCCAGCTGTTGGCTTGATCGACCCGGTTATCGTCAAGCGTGACGCCGCTATCTGGTCGTTCATGTTCATGATCGCTTCCTTGATCACGGTCTGCTGCAAGGTGGATATCTCCAAGATCGGTGGTAGCTCTGTGTTCCAGAGCGGTATGATCGCCTGTATCTGCGTGTTCGGTGTGGCCTGGTTGGGTGACACGTTCGTCGCTGCTCACAGCAATGAAATCAAGTCCTTTGCTGCTGAAACGGTGAGCTCCTATCCGGCTCTCTTGGCTGTGGTGTTCTTCGTTGCCGCTATGCTCCTCTATTCTCAGGCTGCTACGGCTAAGGCTATTACCCCGGCTATTATCGCTGCTTTGGGTATCACCTCTGCTAACCCGGATGCTAGCTACATGCTCGTGGCTTCCTTCGCCGCTGTGTCCGCCTTGTTCGTTCTTCCGACCTACCCGACGTTGTTGGGCGCTGTTCAGATGGACTACACGGGTACGACGCGTATCGGTAAGTGGGTGTTCAACCATGCATTCTTCATCCCTGGCGTCTTGGCAATCGTGATTGCTGTTGCGCTCGGTTTCGTTGCTGCTGGTCTCTTCCACTAAGAAGGTACCCTTGCCCTCAGAGGCTAGTCCTGCCCACCTAGCCTCTTAATGCTCAATACTGGTTAGAAAATAGGCACTGTACTGTAACGGTATGGTGCCTTTTTTGTTGTGCGAAAAAAATGACCAACGCCATCAAGAGACGACGTTGGCCATTCGCTTCTGTACTTAAGAAGACGGATTAGTTTGCGACGAGCGGTTCAATGAGCTTATTGAGGAGCTCCTCGAGTGTTTGGGCTTCTTCTTCGGTGAGCGCAGCCTGCATAATGGCATTGAGTTTCTCGCTCACTTCTTCAAAAATGGGTTTGATCTCTAGGGCTTTAGGCGTGAGACAAACCGCCAGGGCACGAGCATCAAATTCGCTTGCTCGTTTTTCCACGTAACCTAACTTCACCAATTTGTCTACGAGAACCGATACCGTGGATTTGGTGCGCTTCGTGCGGGTAGCCAATTCCGTGACGGTGAGGCCATCCTCTCGGTAGAGCTTACTCAAGATATCCCCGTGGCAGGTCATCAGATCCGTGATGCCATGGCGTTGCAGTTGATCGGTGATGATTCTGCCAGCATGGAACGTGACCAAAGAGGCTTGAGAGACAAAAGGGCGACAATGTGTTTTATTCATAATAGGAGATATTATAGTTCGATATCGAACTATCTAGCAACTTAAGTGGAACAAGGTGTTGCTAGGGTGAAGAGGGGAAGGGAAAGCTAGGCTTTAGAAATGAAAAAACCACAGACAAAAGTCTGTGGCAGTAGAGAGTAATGGTGCCGGGGACGGGCATTCTGTTTTATAAAAAATCAAAATCAATCAGTCTCAAAAAAGCCTTTAAATACGCTGTTCATAGACAAAAAGCTGTCTCATAGAGTATCATTTAGTGACATAGAATGACGATTAAGGGCGCGTTTTTTTAGTACCCTTTTTAGTACCCCCGACAAATCACTGATATTTTTTAAGGAATTAGCCTTATGCCGAAAACCGTAAAGGTTTTATCAGTAATAGAAGTTCGCTCACTAGCGAACATCGAAGGCTTTCACGCCGTAGGCGGCGCCCCCGGTTTGTATTTGCGCGTGAGAAAGCTAGCTAATGGCGAGCTTTCGCGTATATGGTTTTACCGTCGACAGGGGGGACAACGAGGAAAAGCGGGGAATATGAAAGTATCTCTAGGAGCTTATGACTTAGTGAGCCTCGCGCAAGCTAGAGTGCAAGCTCGCAAAGTTTCGATACTCGAGACAAGCCCAAGGGAACAAAAAAATTAGAGGCGGAGAGAAAAGCGGCCGAAGAAAAAAAACTGCTCAAGCGTAAATCCTTTAGGGAGGTAGCCGAAGAGGCACTAGAAGAATTAGCTCAAGTGGGATTTTGGAGTGGGGTTCGCGCACACAAAAGAGAGGCGCAAAGGTTAGCTAAGCATATATACCCCGTTCTAGGAAACTTAATTATTCAAGATATAGGACCGCGTGAGGTAGTGGCCGCTTTCTTAACCCCAACGATTCAAGAACTAGCAGCTGATTCTATTAGCCGTATATCCTCGACTACCAAAAGAATTTTTGATTACGCCACAAGACAGGGATTAATAGAAATGAGTCCTATGCAAATGCCGCTATATAACGCTATGTTAAAGGCCGCTCCTAAGCCTAAAAAAGAGGCGGGGCATAATGGCGCCCTTCTCCCCGAGGAGGTGCCAGAGTTCATTCACTCTCTTATTCTTTACGCGTTATCTGCGAAAGCGGCGGGGCGTTTTGTCGTGCCGTCTTTTTGCCTTTTATTTGCAATACTCACAAATGCGCGTAGTACTAACGCGCGAGAGGCTAGATGGAAAGAGTTCGACTTTAAGGCGGGGGTGAGAGTTATTCCAAAGGAAAGAATGAAAGAGAGTAAAAACGGAGATCATACGGTATTTTTACCTTCCCAACTTATCGAACTCGTAGAGAGTATGCCGCGTATAACAGGGAATCCTTATGTGTTTGCCTCTAATCACGGGGGCGCGCTATCTGATGGTACCTTTGCTAGCACGATAAAGGCGCTTAATAAAGCAAGAGTGGAGCAGGGCTTAGCGCCTTTTGTCGATAAGAGGCAAAAAGATAGTGATGGACAGGGCCGAAAAATTACACAACACGGCGTAGCGCGCGCCTCCTTTAGAACATGGTCTCAGAAGGCCGTAGATACAGAAGGGCGCCGGATTGTCGAAGCGGTAGCGGAGTTGACTTTGCACCATGCATACAAAGGAGCGGGCGGTCTAGGTAGAGCATACGAGCGCGAGGAGTTTTTAGAGGAGCGCCGCGCACTTGCGCAACAATGGACCGCTTTTTGTCTGAGTAAAACACCTATTGAAGAATGGAAAGCACTTGTAGGAAAGTAGAGAAATAGTGACAAAAGTGACAAAGTGACAAAATGGTCTTCTATCCTTACTCCTTTAGTGATTTTTCTTTGTCACTTCTTTGTCATTTTTACTTTTCTTTGTCACTAAAATGTGTGTGGCGGCCAGAGCGGACAGCACCGGGCGCCGTCAACGCGCGCAACATTAAAAGGCGAATAGAGAAAATGGACGTATTAGAACAGTATAAAGAGGATCCACGGGCCGCCCCGTGGGGTAAATATTGGCCTGATGAGACAGCAGAAGCTTACGCCGTCGCAGAGTGGTTAAATAGCATAGAGGGGATTTATGACGGCTTAACCGTAGAGGCCGCTGCTCACATGATGGTAGCTTTTAACCTAGATCCGTCTTTTGAGGAGCAAAAAGGCTATACGCAATACGCGGGCACGAGCGAGCTAGAAGAAGAATATCAAAAGATCGTAGTGAGCGCTCTTGAAGAGGCTATCACGCACGATGGCGGAAAATGGCGCCTCATGGGGTTTATAGGCCCCGAGGACCCCCTCCAAAGGATAAGCGCTAAAGGAAAACTAACGTTTTCTTTTGACGCCTACTATTGGTGGTGGAGAGCGGGCGGGCTGTGGCGCGCCGTGGGCGCTAAATGGTACCCAATGTGTTTTAACCACCTAGCAGGTCTTACGACAGAGGGGGTGCCTCAAGAAGTCAAAGACGCACTAGTGGCCGAAGGCCCCACGGTGCCCGCCGTCACGGCTCCTTTAGACGATATCGGGGCACAGTTATTCAAAGCATTAGAGAGCGTCACTAAAAACCACGAAGAGATTAAACGCATTCTTGCGAAGCTCCCAAAGTGGATAGAGAAGAACCGCAATAATGCCGAATATCATCCGTGGGTAGCGGCCGCGCTCCTTGCATTGATTGAGTTCGATAAGCGAGGCATTAAGAAGGGAACCGCGAATTACGTAGCGCAAAGAGAAAGCGTAGTAGATGAGGCTTGCACGCGAGCAGGCGCCGGTAACATCGATAGCAAAACTCGCAAATTAAGAGCAGGAAAGGCGGAATACAGCGCGATTGACCGCCTTATGACTTTAGAACCAACTGCGGGTGGGCACCCGAAAGGAAAGAAGAATAAAAACTAGGCAAACCTAAACTAGGCAAACCCATTAAATGGGTTTAACCCTATTTTTTCCCTCGCGCACAGTCCACTATTAAGACAAGACGCAGAGAGACAATGCGACACAGGCTAAAACGCCTCAATACGGCGCACTCTCTCGCGTCATGGTTTAACCGCGTTTTAATAGGTGGATTACATGGACCTCACGCAATTTATCTCTATAACCCCGAGTAAAAAACAATGCCCGGAGATCTCAAAGGACGCTCCCACGGTGTGCGGCCTAACACATCTTTCACGTGCCACAATTTACCGTATGGTAGCGCGTGGGGACTTTCCTAAGCCGTTTTCTGTGTTTGGACGCAAACTGTGGTTAGAGCAAGACGTTTTAGACTGGTTAAGCGCCCGCGAGCAGAGTTTGCTAAAACAAATTGAAAAAAGGCGCGGTCACGGCAAAGCGAAAGGTGAACAAATCACAGAAGAGGCCGCCCTATGACCTCTAAGCAGGTAATACGCGCCCCTACTAGTGCGCACAGTATCCCTAAATCTGTTAGCGCCGCAGACAGTCGGACCCTTCTTACTACTCTTAATTTGCAAGAGGCTATCACTCATTTATGCGCCGTGCGCGCCGTTTTGAGCGGTTTGTACTGCACACCGTCGACGGCGCCGAGCGTAAACCCCGTGATGGGGCGAGCTGATGATAGCGGGCAAATAATCGTGGCCCCGGAGCGTTTACGCCCGCTTTTAGAACTATGTAATACGAGCGTTAATAGCGCGTGGGCTCATATTGAAGAAGTTTTAGAACTCCTAAACACACAAAAGCACGACGAGGAAAAAGCCTCATGACCTCTATTTCTTTATTTGACGGCACGCCCACACAGGCGGAGCTTAGAGCCGTTGACGATCACTGCGCAATGCGCGCCACACTGTGGGATTATTTCCCTGACTATATCCGCACCGTGCCTAATGAAGAGGAGCGACAAAATTTAATTCTCGCGCTTTTTGCTGAGTGCGCCCTAACGTCGCCTTTCGGCCTTGCAACGGTGGGTAGTGAGCGCATTATGCCCGCCAAGATTAAGAAGAGATACCCTTTTAAGGACCGCACAAGCGTTTTACGCGGCCTACTCGAAGCCCTCTATCTTTACGGGCTTAAGGTAGTAGGCAAATGCGGCGCGGTACCGTCAATGCTCCCGGGCGGTGATTCACGTAGACGCAAGACGCTTTCTTATGCCGTCAACGCCGCCGAGCAATTTTATAAAGCTCAAAAGGCCTCTATCGCCTTTCAGTGTGGTGAGCAAATGGCCGACATATGCAGCCTATTGCCGTCCGAGTTTTTACGCGCGGCGGAGCGCGCCGGCTTTAAATGCGGGAGCGGTAGCGCTATGCAGGGTGCCCTTTCTTATGGGTTAGCACGATTAAAAGAGTATGAAGGCGCCTCACCGCGCGAAGTACTGCGCGCAAGCCCTAACCCTGACTATGCAAAGTTGTTTAAAAAAGAGGCGAAGCGTGCGGCCATCTTCGCGAAAGCGCTTAACTATATCCCTCTTGCTAAAGAGCGCGAGATAGTTTTTCTCCTCTACCTAGCCCGCTCAATCATTTTGAACCCTTATAGCCTCTTCTCTACCGAGCTAATGGCGAATTTGAGCGGGAGCACCGTTGACGCTTTACGCACTATGATTACCCGCCTTGACGTGACTCTATATCCGTGCGGTATTTCAACGGGACCCACGGCGGAGGCACAGTATCGCAAGACGCACAAAACGCGCCCGAGCGATGAAGAAATAAGCGTGGCGGCCTATGAGTGCTTATGCGATTGTGACGCACTCCTAAAGGATTGCTACGAGAAAGTGGCGGCTAAATGGGGCGCCGAGTTTTGCTCAGATAAAGAAGGTGTGCCTTATGCGCTAGGGCTTGTTGCTAATGCTATTGACTATAGCAGCGTGAACAAAGGTTTTTTACTTGACCGCTTAGCGAGTGACGGACGCCGCAAAGTAGAAGCGCTTGCAGCCCTCGATAAGTCCGCACAAGAGGAGGTAGACAATGACAGATAACTATTTATTTTCCGCCGGTAAAGGTGCGAAGCAAAGCACCCGTATTAAACAACGTGAGGCCGAATCTTTCGAGGCTTTTTCTCGTGTGGTGTGTGGTGAACTTGCACAGAAAAACCGCGAGCCGTTAGCCGAGCACTCTCTTCATGCGTCAGAAAACACGGCGCTTAAAAACGCTAGTATGTGGTTTGCTGCAGGGTACCAAAACGGCCGCCGCACGAAGGCCCTCACGTTACCGCGTAGATTTGTTGTACTCGATATCGATAAGTGCTCAAAAGAAAACCGCTCGCGAGTATTCACCTTTTGCGAGCGGTACAAGAGTTTTATCTATCCTTCATTTTCAAGCACAAACGAAGCGCCTAGACTGCGCGTGGTTTTCGACGCCTCACGCCCTATTTTACCCGAAGAGCAGCAGAGCGTTACGGACTACATAGCGGGCGCGCTTACGGAGCATATACGCGCGATTGACCCGGGCGCCGTTAATGAAGATTATTTTGAAATTGATCATCGAAGCGGTGAGGCCTCGCGTATTTTTTACGCGCCCACGCCCAAAGGCGGAAAAGAGGTGAAGCTATATGACGGCGCCCCGCTTAACGTCGACGAAATAATTTCACTATACCCCGCGGGACCCACAGAGGGAGAGACGCGCGACCGCCGACAGCGTAAGCATGGCACCGAGAGCACATCAACGGAAAATATCGCCACCCCTTTTCTCGACCCTATCCCCGAAATATTGAAAGAGCGCGGTTTGCTCAAGAAGCAAAAGGCGCCGGGAGTGTGGACGTGTATTTGCCCGTGGGATAGTGAGCACACTCAAGCGGACGGCGGCGCGGGGGATTCTTCTTGCGAGTACTGCGAAGCACTCACGGGCGAGCACCGAGACGGAGGAGCCTTTAAATATGGCCGTTTTATTTGCCAACACGCACACTGCAAAGAGCGTACGCCCGAGAGCTTTTTTGCGGGCTTAGGGCTTAGCTATTCCGAATACGTGAAGTTTATTGACCTTCAAAGAGAAAGCGAATTTACGAGCGCTACTAGTGGGGTAACTTACATCAAGAAGAGAAGCAAAATTTACGCAAAGTACGCGGTAGGCAAAAAAGCAGAAATGCACGAGCGGCCTATATGCGGCGCGATTACGATTAAAGCGCGTTTAGCGGACGTACAGGGCCGTGAATCTTCTTTGCTCCTTGAGTGGACAAACAAGCACACACGCGCGCCTATACAGCAAGACGTTTTAGAAGGAAGATTAGTAGGTAGCGGAGCAAGTACGGATATTGTTCAAACTCTAGTTAATGGCGGGCTTGCAATTGATTTTCACGCAACATTACACGGGCAAAGCCCGATAGTAGACTATCTGCGCTCCTACCCGTTATGGGGCGTACCGGCTAAAGTAAGAGCGGCGCGCGTGGGGTGGTTTAATTTACCCAAAGAATACGGCACTGCCGAAATACGCCGAGTATTCATCACGTCAACGGGTAATTACGGAGAAGAGGCGGACAAGGTTTATTATGCGGGTTCTAATGACGGCCCCCTTTCGTTATCGACGCGGGGGAGCTTAACGGAGTGGCGCGAGAATGTGGCGAGTATGGGCCGCCTCTCCTCGCGTGTAGCTTTCGCTATTGCGTGCGCTTTCGCGGCCCCATGCCTGAGAATGCGAGGCCTAGAAGGCGGAGCGTTTAATTTAAGTGGCCGCTCATCTAAGGGTAAGACAACGGCACAACGCGCAGGCGCGAGCGTATACGGTAACCCACAAACGGGCGTTAAACCGTGGAATAGCACCGGTGCCGCGATTGAAGTAGTAGCTAACGGGCACAACGATTTATTACTGTGCTTAGACGAAGCGGGCACCGCGGACGCACGCACGTTAGGGGATACTATTTACCGTCTTTCTAATGGGTTACCTAAAGGCCGTGGACGCGTCGACGCGGAGCGTGGGGGCGCAATAGTGTTACGCGAGATATTGGAGCCGTGGCACGTGCTCACGCTATCCGCAAGCGAATTGACTGCGGCGCAATTAATGCAAAGCTTAGGTAGAAAAACAATCACAGGCGGCCAACAAGTGCGCCTAGTAGATATACCCGCCGAAGCAGATAAGGCGCACCCGGAGCGAGGAATTTTTGAGAGTATAGGAGCTTTCGCTGACACAAAGGCCGCCGCGGATAGCCTCAACACGGCCACAGCGTCTTTTTATGGAGTTGCAGGGCGAGAATGGTTAGAGCACCTCTCGAAGCATTATGCCGACGCCAAGGAGGCGCTAGCCCGCTACTGTGAAGCTTTTATCATTCTCTTTAAAGAAGAAGTAGGCACCCCGAAAGCAACACAAGCACTGCGAGCGCTTGACCGTTTCGCCGTGGTAGCCGCTGCGGGAGCCCTCTCCTCAGAGCGAGGGCTTACGGGGTGGAGTGTAGACGAAGCACTGCGCGCGATTCTAGAGTGCGCACGCGCCGCACTTGTAGGGCACCTTAATGATGATACCGAAGAGGTAAACGCGGCCGAGAAGCTCCTTAGAGTGGTGACCGTTAATGCGGCTAAGTTCGATACTTTCTCTGCAGGAGGGTTTAGGCTCGAGGAGGCAACGGGCGGCGATTGTTACGGTTTGCACTATTTCGAGAAGAAAAACGTAGGGCTAACCGAAGAGCCGGCGGCACCCGTGGACCTCACCGACACAATGAGTGAAGAAGAGCGCCGTAGGGACTGTGTGGAGTATTTTCTAGTTAATGCCGATATCTTTAAAGATACCGTCTCTCCATTATCCCGGAGCGCGGCGAGTGAGTTTTTCGAGCGTATAGGCGCGATACCCGATACCCGATTATTACCGGGAAAGAGAGAGCGGCAAGCGCACGGTATAGCCCGCTTAAGAAGAGGCGGAAAATCCTATAGCGGGTATCTGATAATCAAACAAAAATTAGAGGATTTTGTAAGCCAAAATAGAGGCTAGAAATAACGTTTATGGGCCGTTTTTCGACAGAAATAGAGCGCGAAAACGGCCTATTTTCGTGAAAAGTGACACCCTGAAAAGGCAAAAGTGACAAATTTAAAGGGGTTTGTGACAAAGAAAAACGTTATAAGGAGAAGGAATAGCGGGAAATTTGTCACTTTTGGTACTTTTGGCACACAAAAATAGAGGGGTAGGGGGTAGTGTTGTTATAGAGTGAGGAAAAACGGGAGAGGAAGAAAAGAGAAAACCTAACAAAATGTAGAGATTTTTTTTGGCGCAACAATGGTCAAAAATTGCATATTGAAAAGAGGGCAAAGGGCCTCTTTTTTTGGGTATTTCCCAAATCGTGTTGGTTTTGCCTCCTGACCATCAAAAGCAGGAGGTTTTTTCTATCCCATTCTTTGTTGGGAAAGTGCTAAACTCAGGTCATTCATTCCCTGTTGACTTTTCCAAATTCTGTTGGGAAACGTGCCAATCTCATGTCGAGGTCGGCTGACAATCGAAAGGCACTCTATCCCATTCTTTGTTGATTAGTGTGATAATTAGGTATCCATATCCTAAACTTCATACTGATCACTATGGCTGATGTAATCGACCGCAAAGCGGCGACCCAGAACTTCGCAAACGAAATTTGGACCGTTGCCGACATCCTTCATGGCCCGTTTAACGACGACGAATACGGGGAAGTGATTCTTCCTTTCTCCCTGCTACGACGTTTCGAATGCGTATTGGACCCAAAGAAAACCGCTGTTCAAGCTGCGGCAGAGACGCTGGACGAGATGGGTATTCGCGGCGACGACCAATATTCCCAGTTGTGTGCGGTTGCCGGTTTACCGTTCTATAACCTGTCCAACTACAGACTCTCAAACCTTGGTCAGACTCATACCAAGGAAAACCTTATTGCGTACAAAAACAGCTTTTCCAAGAACGTTAGAGACATCTTCGATCACTTTGAGTTTGATCGTATCTGCGAACGTCTGACGAAAAGCAAGAAGATTTACGCAGTTGTCGAGTTCTTTAAGAAGCTCGATATGAACGTATCCGCCAGAACCATGAGCAACCTCTATGAAGAGCTGATTTGGCGTTTCGCGGATTCCAAGCACAAGGCTTCTAAAGAATATCTGACTCCTCGCGACGTCGTTCACCTTGCTAGCTGTCTGGTTTTGAACAGCGACAAGGAAGTCTTAACTTCCCAAAACGCCCTTCTGAGAACCTGTTATGACCCGACGTGCGGGACCTGCGGCTTTATCACCGATGCGATGGACTACATCAGAGAACAAGCGCCGAACGATGATCTGAGAACCCGAATCATCCCTTCCGGTCAGGAAATCAACGATGTTTCGTGGGCTATGGGCAAGGCAATGATGTTGCTGTACGGCTGTGAGGACGATCAGAAGACAACGAGTATGAGCGATCTTTCCACTGGTATTCGATACGGCAACACGTTAACCAACGATCTACACGCAGGAACGACCTTCGATTACGTGTTCTCCAATCCGCCTTTTGGGATGGATTGGAAAGACGTGCAAGCGGAGGTGAAGGCAGATCCTCGGTTTGCGGTTGGTCTTCCCAAAGTCAGCGATGGTTCGATGCTCTTCCTGACTCATGTTGTGAAAAAAATTGCCGAAAAAGGGCAGGGCGCGATCGTTCTCTCCGGGTCACCGCTTTTTTCCGGTGACTCGGGCAGTAATGCCATCCGCCGGTGGCTTTTTGAAAGCGGCGTGGTTGAGGCGATCGTCCAGCTCCCAGGGAGTCTTTTCTACAACACGAGTATTCAGACATACCTTTGGTTGCTGAACAAAAATAAGTCCGCCGAAAAGGAAGGAAAAATTGCTCTGGTCAATGCTAGCGAACTCAAGACGCTGATTCGCAACATCGGTAGCAAGCGCTACATCATTTCCAATGATGACATCGCTCGTATTTCCCGCGAAGTTGCCGACTTTAAAGATTCGGACATCACCAAAGTCTGTGACTACCGTGAATTTGGCACCCGAACAGTGACCGTACAACGACCGTTACGGGCCAAGTTCGTCATTTCGGAAGATAGCATCAAAGCTGTCTCCGAACTCAAGCCCATTCAGAAGCTCGACAAGGAAGCTGTAACAGCTATTTGTGACGTTTTGCGAGAAAGTATGGGTGAACACCCCTTGGGATGGAAAGTAACGCTTGAATCTGCATTCAAGAAAGCAAACGTCAAGGTATCGAAAGCGGTCCTTAATGCTATCGCCAAGGAGTTATTGGTGCGCGATCCCGAAGGGGAGGTTGTGAAGGACAAGGACGGAAACGTTGAGTATGACTCCGAACTTAAGCAGACAGAAAACGTGCCGCTGTTGGATAACGTTGAGGAATACTTCAAAACGGAAGTTCTGCCCTTTGTGCCGGATGCCGTGATTGATACTTCCGTCGTTGATGAAAAGGACGGTCAGGTTGGTCCCGTTAGCTATGAAATCAATTTCAACAAGTACTTCTACAAGTACGAACCGCCCCGTGATCCCGTAGTAATTGCTGCTGAAATCGTTGCGCTTGAAGAAGAAACGAGCCAGATGATGAAGGAGCTGTTTCGATGAAGTTTATTCCATTTAAAAGATTTGTTCAGTCCCGAAAAGGGGGGGCCTGGGGGCAAGATGCAGGAAAAGACGAGGTCGATGTTTCTTGCGTTCGCGTTGCAGATTTTGAATATGACAAACTGACCTCGAAAAAAATCCTATCAACAATTCGTTCAATTCCTGCTAGACAATATAAAAATATTAAACTTAATAAAGGTGATATTCTTATTGAAAAGTCAGGCGGAGGCGAAACTACATTAGTCGGTCGCGCCATTTCTTTTGATCAAGAAATAGATACTATTTGCTCTAACTTTATTGAGCGAATAGAAATTAAAACGAACAAACTTGAACCCAAATTCGCGTGTTATATTCTCGCATCGGCGTACTCAAATAAAATTAACGCTAGTTGCATAAAGCAAACTACAGGAATTCAAAATCTTGATGTTGATGCTTACCTGTCCTCTGTGTTGGTTCCTGATATTCCAAAGGAGAAACAACGTCGTATCGTTGATTTTTTAGAAAGTAAAATCAAAGACATCAGCGATTCAATTTTTAAAAAGCGCGTTTGTCTTCAAAAGTTTTCCGAATACCGCCAATCCCTCATCACCCAAGCTGTCACGAAGGGGCTGGATCCGAAGGCAGAGATGAAGGATAGCGGAGTTGAGTGGATTGGCAAGATTCCAGCACATTGGAATATTGCCGCCATTAAACATTGTGGCCAATACACCAATGGGTTGACATATTCACCACAGGATCTTGTAGCTGATGGCACACCTGTACTTAGATCGACAAATGTTCAGAACGGGCAATTGGATATCAATGACCTTGTGTTTGTTCGGTCAGAAGTAGCGGTAGATTCGATGCTAAAGGCTGGCGACGTTTTAATTTGTTCCAGAAATGGAAGTGCCAAACTTATCGGCAAATGTGCCTATATTTCGGAAGAAGATAAATTTGCCTTCGGTGCATTTATGATGGTTTTTAGATCGAAATTAAAAAAGTTTGGTTTTTATATTCTAAATTCTGCATTATTTAGTTATTACAAGCCTCAATTCGGAACGTCAACCATCAACCAATTGACGGGGAAGTCTTTCGGCGAGATGCTCATCCCTATACCTCCTGATTCTGAGATGACTGAAATTGCAATTCACTTGGATAATAAAATTGCACAAATCTTGAAAACAGAAAATTCGATAAAAAATGCCATCGAACTACTTCTGAAATACCGAACCAGCCTCATCTCCGCAGCCGTGACAGGGAAAATTGACATAAGCGAGGTCAACCAATGAACGTAGCCGCTCACAAAGAAAAAGCGTTTGAGAACGATATTGTTCAAGGTTTTCAGGCTCAGGGATGGGCTGTGTCCGAAAACGATGATGGGTACGATGCGGATATGGCTCTGTATGTTCCTGATGTCATCGAATGGCTAAAAGGTGCTTATAAGGACAAGTTTGAGCGCTTCGCCGCCAATCACAGCGGAACCAACACCGAAAGAATCCTTGACCACTTGGTGTCCACTCTCCGTAACAAGGGGCCGTTGTGGCTTCTGCGTAACGATACGACGCTGATTGGCTTCGGCGCATTTCGCATGAGCGAAAGCAAGCCTGAGGACCAGCGCAACAAAGATGTTCAGGCCCGCTACCGCAAGAACATCCTGCGCGTGATGCAACAGGTTCATTTCCGAACGGACAACCGTCGGGAGTCGATTGACCTTGTTTTCTTCATCAACGGCATCCCCGTGGCAACTGCTGAGGTTAAAACGAACTTCACGCAGGATGTCAACGAAGCCGTCGAGGAATACAAGAAGAACCGCAAGCCGAAACCCCGCGCAGGAGCGGCAGAAAGTCCCCTGCTCAAGGCGGAACGCGGAGCTGTCGTCCATTTCGCCATCAGCGAAACGGATATTCAGATGACCACGAAGCTCGACGGCGAGAAAACGCGATTTCTGCCGTTCAATAAGGGTTGCAACGGTCACGCCGGGAACCCCAAAGCAACCAAGGCAAACCCCTATCCCGTGTCCTTCTTCTGGAAGGAACTCGGTAAGAAGGATGCCTGGTTAGGCTTGTTCCACAATTTCGTTTTCCGAGAAGAGTCTCAATTTACGGATCAATTTGGGATTGTGAAAACGAAGAGTTCGTTGATCTTTCCGCGTTACCATCAGTGGCGTGCTGTCACCCATATGGTGGCTGATGCCAAGAAGTATGGTGCCGGGCAGAAATATCTGATTGAACACTCTGCGGGTTCGGGGAAGACCAAAACCATCACTTGGACCGCGTTTCAGTTATCCATGCTTCGTGATGCGAAGGGCAATGCGCACTTTGACACCATCTTGGTGATGTCGGACCGCAAAGTGTTGGACAATCAGCTCTCTAAGGCGGTTCGTCAATTCAACACGATTCAGGGGTTGGTTCAACCGATTACGGATAAGAGGGGGTCGAAAACCGCAGCCCTTGTCGAAGCGCTGGAGGATGGTAAGCGGATTGTTGTCGTAACGATTCAGACCTTCCCGTTCGCAATGGAGCAGATTATTCTCAACGACAAGCTCAAAGGAAAGCACTTCGCTGTCATCTTCGACGAGGCTCACAATTCTCAGGCCGGGCGTAGCTCTGCGCGGCTTAATGCGGCCCTTGGCAACAGTGGTAAAGGCATTCCTGAGTCCGAGACCATTGAAGAGCTCCTGACCCGTTTGCAGGAGTCCCGTCGTCGTCCCGACAACGTGTCGTTCTTTGGCTTCACTGCGACGCCCAAGCATCAGACGTTTATGCTGTTTGGTCGTAAAAAGAACGGCGAGGCAATTGATCTCGTCAGAGACCAGATCACCGAGGACTCTCCCGACTCTGAGAAGCCCGTCAGTTTCGACCAATACCCGATGCGTCAAGCCATCGAGGAAGGCTTCATTCTGGACGTTATGCAGGGTTATTTGCCCTATCAGACGGCCTATAAGCTGTCGTCGAGATCAGAGGCGGACAAAAACACAAACAAGCGTGTGGACGGGGACGCAGTTCGTCGCGGTCTTGCTCAATGGAAGAGTCTGCATCCGACCAATGTGACGCAGAAGGTTAAATTCATCATTGATCACTTCCGCAACAATGTTGCAAGTATGCTGAATGGGCAAGCCAAGGCCATGATTGTGACCTCGTCCCGCGCCGCAGTCGTTCGTTATCAGAAAGCGTTCATTGACTACATTTCCAAGCATCCGGAACAGGAAATCCCCATTCTCCGTCTCGGCGTGCCTCTTGCCGCCTTTTCCGGTGAAGTGGCTCCGGAGTCGGCTGTACATGACGAAGACAAGTTCGTCAGTGACGAAAACATGGTGTGGGTGAACTTGCTCAAGTCCGATACCCCCTATACCGAGCAGAACCTCAACTCCAATGTCGATTTCGGGCAGGATGGGGCTTTAGAGCGAGCTTTCGATACAGACGATTACCGCATCATGATCGTGGCGAACAAGTTCCAAACCGGGTTCGATCAACCCAAACTCTGCGCCATGTACATCGACAAGATTATTGGCAATGAGGTTGAAATCGTACAGACGTACAGCCGCGTCAACCGCATCTTCCCGGGGAAGGATAGGACCTTCATTGTTGACTTTGTCAATGACAAAGACAATGTTGTGAAGGCTTTCCGTCGGTACGATCAGGGGGCCGCTATCAACGAGGGGCAAGACCCGCAAGTTCTGGAAAAACTCCGAATTTCGATCCTCGACGCCGGCATCTTTGACGCTGACAGTGTGGAAACTTTTACGGGTACGTACTATGCGCCTCAACTGATGAAGATCGGCACACCGGATCCCGATGCCCATAAAAAACTTGAGCTTGTGTTTTCCGATCCTGCCAACAAATACATGGAACAGCTTCGCCTTGCTTACGAGCGTTGCAAGAATCTTGAGCTTGAGCATGAGAACGCTTTGGCTTGTGAGGACGTAGAACGGGCCGCAGCAGCTGATAATCGCCTCAAAGAGGCAAGCAAAGAGTATCAGGCTCTCCGCCAATTCAAAACGAATCTCGGGCGATTCGTCAGTGCGTATAACTACATCGCGCAAATCACCTCGATCGAAGAAGGTTCCTTGGAAGGGTTCGTCACATATTGTGCATTGCTGAACAAACGGCTTTTGGGCATTACGCCGACGAAAGCCGACCTCACTTCGGTCATGCTTACGCACTATGACATCAAGGCGTTGCAGAAACCCGAACCCAAAACGACCGAAGAGGCCGAACCTCTGCGGCCTATCTCCGGCAACGGAGCGAGAGAACCTAACGGGAAACTACCGGAGTTCCTTCGCGACATTTTGGATCAGGTTAGTAATTTCGCCGGTGACACCGCTTCCGTTGAAGATGCGCTTGCGTACTGCTACACCGTTTCTGACAAGGTGAGCCAGAACGAAATCGCCAAATATCAGGTGCTGAACAACAATCGTGAGACCGCCAAGATGGGAGCCATGACCAATGCCGTGACTCAGGCTGTGTTTGAGCTTTTGGCCCAAAACAAAGTCTTTGCAGCAATGGTCGCTAAGAACCCCGCCAAGAAGGACGAGTTGCTCAACATCGTCTATAGCTTGATCCGTAGCCCGCGAGTTACCAGCGATCAGGTCAAAGAGTATGAGGAGGCTCCGCAATGACCAAAGTTGCCAACCCTCCCATACCGGGCGATATGTTCAGTTTGAACGGGATCTACTTATCGGAGATTGAGGAATGGTCTGATGCGTGCTTCACGGCTATGTCGCGGCCACAGACCCGCCTGCCTGTCCATCGTGTGATATACGGATCACCGAGAACGATCTCAAGAACCGTGGCTACGAAGAGTTCTTGACCGCCGCTGGGACCACGGTCAAAGTCGATCCGGACACAGGAGAGATCCTATAACGTTTCCCTCGGAGTCCCCGGAAGCTAAGAAGCCGCCAATTGGCGGCTTCTTTCTTTCCTGAGCAAGGAAGAAATTCCCTTGCGTTCCCAACAAAGTTTGGTTTCAGACAGCCCACGGCGGCAATGGGGCAAGAACCCGTTTGACGGGGTAACCTGTAACCTAACCTCCCAACACAGTTTGGGAAATAGCCTTTTTTAGACCGCGGGGTCTTCTTTTGCCACGAGGGCGCCCTCGCGCGCATACGCGCGAAGCATTAACACACTAAATATTAAGAAAGAAGAAAAACGCGCTATCTCTAGCGGTTATTAGGTTAAGAGCGCTTAATAGTACCCCGAGAAGATAGCCAGAACCCCACGACTAAACGCCTAAAAGTGGCGATTATCATAGAAGAGAGAGAACTGAGAAAAAGGCCGCTATCCTTTGTGATTATTGGATTTGAGGGCTATTTTTTGCTTTTTGAGAAACTAAACAAAAACTAGGGTAAGTGCAAATGTGAAAAAACAACAAGGATCCAAAACGACAAAAGGCCGATTTCATCGACCTTCTTTTTAGTACCCTCTATAGTACCCTTTTGTGTTTTTGTTCATGAAAATCTTGAAAAATCAAGGCTTTTTGGTGCCGGGGACGGGAATCGAACCCGTACGCCGTGTTTAAATGGCGGCGGATTTTAAGTCCGCTACGTCTACCAGTTCCGTCACCCCGGCAACCATAGATTGAAAAAAAGGAACCTTTGACAAGTTCCTTCCTTTTCAAAAGTCGTTTGGAGCGGGAAACGAGTCTCGAACTCGCGACCTCAACCTTGGCAAGGTTGCGCTCTACCAACTGAGCTATTCCCGCGTTGGAGGCGCGAGGCGGAATCGAACCGCCGTCAACGGATTTGCAATCCGGTGCATAACCACTTTGCTATCGCGCCAAAATTCTGGAGCGGGAAACGAGTCTCGAACTCGCGACCTCAACCTTGGCAAGGTTGCGCTCTACCAACTGAGCTATTCCCGCATTGAGAAGATGAATTTTACACGAAATAGAAAAATTGTCAAGCTTCCGAGCGATCGACTCTTTGGAGAAAGAGAGGAAAAATAATTTTTGTACAATGTTCGATACGACACCGAACAGGGTTTGGGGTGCGTTTTTCCTAATCTTCTTTCAATGGGCGCTCTATGGCGAGCAAAAGCAAAATTGGAACAACCTGGTGGAGCCGTCGTTGGCTAGAGGCATTTGAAGCCATTGATTACTACAAGCGCTTAGCACGAGGCAAAACCTACTTCAACCAGAATCGCATTGTGGAGATGAATTTCCACGATGGTATGGTTGAAGCTATGGTAGATGGCTCGGCCTACTTTCCTTATGTGGGAAAAATCCGTTTTCGCCCATTTCCTAAAAAGAAGGTCCAGGCACTAGTCGAGGCGATTAGTGCAGAACCACGTCTACTCTCAGCGCTCCTGCAAGGGGAACTGCCTCCAGAGGTTTGTGATATTGCGGAGCGCGCTGGGCTTGAACTCTTTCCCAAAGACTGGTCGGAGCTACGCATGGAGTGCTCATGCCCCGATATGGCTGTGCCCTGTAAGCATTTGGCCGCAGTCTTTTTCAAAACCGTCGAAGCGATTGATACGGACCCCTTCTGGATTTTCAAATTTAGAGGGGTTGACCTTGTCGAAGAATTAAAGGCCTATGGCGTCAATTTGGACCTTGCCGAGGATAAATCCTATTGGACACTTGAAGAGATCGCTTCACGGCCTGTTTTAGAGGGCGTAGAGCCTTTTAAAGAACCGATTACTTCTCTTCCTCTTTACCTTCTTTATTCGTTAGAGGAAACGGTCCCAACGCTCTTTGATGCGAAGTACGAAGAGGCACCTTTTACGATGGACGCACTCAAAGCGCTCTATCGTCAGAGTGCAAAGCAAGCCGCTGTTTGGTCATTCGGGCTGGATGACTTTGGTAAAGAGGGTGAAGAGGAAGCTGATGCTTCTAGCGTTTATGTTGAGGGTGGCTCCTGGTCTCAATTCCTACAGGAGAGTGCCCATTTAAAAGCCGGCCTTCCTTACGCAGAAATCGATGGCGAAGGAGTGCAACTGGGGATTTTCTCTCGCACAGGGACCCAGTACCCTGTGGAATTTACGGGGGATATTGTCCGAGGGTTAGCCGCGCTCACTAAAGAAGAATTAAAGAACGAGTCCGCTGTGCTGACTACGTGGGCACAGATGGCTCAAATTGCACTTTATTTAGTGGAGCGAGGCGCCTATGTGCCAATGGTTTATCGCAACAGCAAAAGAAGCGAAAACCATGGTATTTTGTGGCTCCCTGCGATTATGTCTGATGTGGTCGCTCGTATTGTGGCAAGTGTGCAGCAGCACCTTGTGGAGACGGTACCAGAGTGGGAGAAGGCGTACGCTAAACGAAAGCCCGAACATGTCTTTTTAAACGCCGCTCAGCATCCTTCAATGGCACTCATGATTCTTTCGGGGATGATCACTGGGCTCTTACAGCTGATGACGCTTGTGGGTACGAAATCACTCACAGCGCTCACCCCTTTGACGTTGACAGGGAAAACGCCTTTTGTCGCGAGTGGACTCTTTAATAAACTTTGCAACTTTGTGGCGCCACTTTCTCTTCAAAACTACGCAGGAAGAGAACAGGCTGTTTTGATGGTGCGCTCTGGCAAAGAGCAGTCCGTTTCGCTCAATCTGGGGGTACGTACCCGTGGCGAAGAAGAGGCGAAACCCACGCCGTACAAAACGATTTTGTCTGACGCACGCTACGAAGCGCAGCGCTATCAAGTCATTTCCTTGATGGAACGCCTTACTCGTGCTTATCCAGACTTGGAACCCATTATCGAGTCGGGCGGAAAAGCCACGACGCTTCTCAAAGAGCATCTCACGGGTTTTCTTTTTGAAGCAGTTCCTGCGCTTAGTTTCTTGGGCGTGCAGGTGATGCTCCCTAAGCGTCTAGCGAATCTACTGAAGCCTACACTCAACGCGGATGTGAAATCCTCCACTGGTCAAGTCTCCTTGCTTGATAAAGATGCGGTCTTTAGCTTTGACTGGAAGATCGCGATTGGCGACAAAACCCTCACCGAGGAAGAATTTAGAGCGCTCGAAGCGCATGCGGGCGAAGTGATTCCATGGACTGCGGATGAATTCGTCTATCTCGACCCTGAGATGATGGCGAAGATTCGCGCTCGCCTTGAAGAGCCTCAAGAAGTGGGGCGTATTGAGGTTTTAGGCGCAGTGCAAACAGGCATGGCCGACGGTGTGAAATTCAGTGTGACCGAAGAGCTCTCGCGCGCGGTGGAAGAACTTCAACGCGTGAAAGAAGTGCCTTTACCCAAGGGCCTGCAGGCGACTTTGCGCCCCTATCAGGAGCGAGGCTACGCTTGGCTCTACAAAAACGAGCAGTTAGGGGTTGGTTCTTTGATCGCTGACGATATGGGGTTAGGGAAGACCTTGCAGGTGATCACGCTGTTACTCAAACTTAAAGAAGAAGGAAAGGCCCGCCTTCCGCACCTTGTTGTCGTGCCCACCTCGCTTTTGAGCAATTGGTGTCGTGAAATTGAAAAGTTTGCTCCCTCGCTTACGGTAAATCTCTATCACGGGGGAAACCGCATGCTTGACCGTGAGGCTGATATTGTACTCACCACTTATGGAACGGCACGCGTTGATATTGGAGTCCTCTCTTCGCACCAGTGGCACTTACTGATCATCGATGAGGCGCAAGCGGCCAAAGCAAGTAGCAGCCTCATCGCCCGAGCATTGCGTCGCGTGAAAGCGCAAGGCACGATTGCGATGACTGGAACACCAGTAGAAAATCGCTTGAGCGAAATGTGGTCAATCTTTGAGTTGGTGGAACCAGGTCTTTTGGGCCATTGGGACGCGTTCTCTGAAAACTATGCGCAGCCAATTGCGCGAGAACATAACCCCCAGGTTGCCGATCGCTTGAAGCAGTTGATTTCGCCTTTCATGCTTCGCCGCCTGAAGACCGATAAATCGATTATCAGTGACTTACCAGACAAGATGATGATTGATCACTTCGTCTCGCTTGGTAAACATCAAGCCGCGCTTTATCAACACACTTTGGACGAGATGATGAAGGTGATGATGAAAGCAAGAGAAGCGGGTGACCAAGGACGCGCTCGTATGCTCGTCCTTGCCTTGATGACCAAACTCAAGCAAATCTGTAATTCGCCCGCGCAGTTTACAGGGCAAACTTCAGGCGTATTGTCTCCCGATTCCGGCAAAGGTCAGGCGCTGCTGGAAATTCTGGACGCCGCAAGAGCGAATGGGCAAAAAGTGCTCATCTTTACGCAGTACGTGACGATGGGAGAGCTCTTACAAAAATGGATTGAAGTGCACACTGGGCGCACACCAGACTTTTTGCAGGGCAAGATCCCGGTCAAAAAGCGCATGGAAATGGTGGACCGATTCCAGAACGACCCAGAAGTGGAATCGATGATTATTTCGCTCAAGGCGGGGGGTACAGGGTTAAATCTCGTGGCCGCCACAGTTGTGGTGCACTATGACCTCTGGTGGAATCCAGCGGTGGAAAACCAAGCAACCGACCGTGCGTACCGTATTGGGCAGAAAAATAAAGTGCAGGTTTATCGCTTGATCACGAGCGGCACCTTTGAAGAGAGCATTAACGAAGTGATGACGAAAAAGCGAGAGCTCGCAGAACTCACCGTCACAACGGGAGAGCAGTGGTTGGGCGACCTTCCCAGCGACGAACTCGAAGCGCTCCTCAAACTTCATTAGATACCGTCTTTTTGGTATTTTGTGGGACTTCTGAGGAAAGCGCTTTGACAAACGCGAAAAAGGTCGGTATAGTTTTTCATCTTTGATGAACGTAGGCGGGAATAGCTCAGTTGGTAGAGCGCAACCTTGCCAAGGTTGAGGTCGCGAGTTCGAGACTCGTTTCCCGCTCCATTTTGCCCGTTCTCAAAGAAAATATTGCGGGAATAGCTCAGTTGGTAGAGCGCAACCTTGCCAAGGTTGAGGTCGCGAGTTCGAGACTCGTTTCCCGCTCCAGAATTCCAAGAGAAGGGGAAGCTTTTTTGTCGAGGCCTCCCCTTTTTTAACGCCAAAAAATATAGACAAAATAGGCGTCAGTAAAAAAATGCCGCCTTGAGATGATAAGTCCAGAGTTTTTTGGTAGAATTCGTTTCTTTCTGTTTGGGTGGCGATAGGTCGGTATAACTGCCGCCACGGGTGGTATGCGATCCATCGAAAGCGTAAAGCCTTGGTTTTATTGCTTTGCCTAGCAGAAACTTTTTTCCGGAATGTCTACAAGCCCCTTGACGAGTGCAAGCCTGTGGACATAAGAAAATGCACTCGTAAACAACGTGGGGTTTACCATGGCTGTTCAGCAGAACAAAAAATCCACCAGCAAGCGCGGCAATCACCGTGCTCATGACTTTTTAACGAATCCGCCCACCGCTGTCGAAGCTACGACTGGTGAAGTGCATCGCCGTCACCACATCAGCCCGACCGGTTTCTACCGCGGCAAGAAAGTGATTGCGACTAAGGCTGACGAATAATTGACGTTATTTCACCTTGTGGACGACAAAGAAGCTTCCTTTGGTGATGAAGTCGATTAGATTTCAAAACGCCAAATGTTGTCGAACGAGGTAAGAAAAAAGTCGAAAGGATCTACTCTCTCTATGCGAGTAGGTCCTTTTTTATTGCCCATTTGTTTCCGATTTCGAGTGCCAAATTTTGTAAACTTATCTCACAAGTCCCGACATAACTCGTGTTTTCGGGCTGTGTTTTCGTAAAAACCATAATGTAAACTATCCGAATTGAGAGCGAGAAGGCTCTCTCAAAGCACAGTATTCTCGAGCTGTGGTGCTCGAGAGGGAGGTACTGGCGCTTTGCTGTTAACGGAGAATAAGTCAGCATGTATTCAAGAGTCGTAGGGACGGGGTCCTTTTTACCCCAGAACCGAGTAGACAATAACGAATTAGCCGCGCGTTTAGCCAAAGATGGTATTGAAACGAGCGACGAGTGGATTCGTACCCGCACTGGGATCGAAGCCCGCTACTTTGCCGATGTGAGCAAAGGAGAAACCACCACGGCGATGGCTGTGGGGGCGGCTCGACGTGCGCTTGAAATGGCCAAGCTCGATGGTGCTGACGTTGATTTGATTATTGTGGCGACCACCTCGTCGGATATGGTCTTTCCATCGGTAGCTTGCCACGTGCAAGCGCAATTGGGCGCAGCGGGTTGCGCAGCCTTTGATGTGCAGGCGGTGTGTGCTGGCTTTATCTATGCCTTGAATGTCGCGGACGCGATGCTTCGCGTGGGGCCATACAAAACTGCGCTCGTCGTTGGGGCCGAGACGCTCTCTCGCTTACTCGATATGAAAGATCGCTCGACCTGCGTGCTCTTTGGGGACGGCGCAGGCGCGGTTGTGTTGAAAGCCGACGAAGAGCCTGGTATTTTGGCCGCCCGTATGTATGCGGACGGCCGCTACGATGAAAATGTGCTCGGCTTGAGCGCTCGCGTTGATAGCGGTCAGGTCTGTGGTGACCCCTTTATCCGTATGGACGGTCGCCAAGTCTTTAAGTTGGCGGTCGAAGGACTCACCAATAGCGCCATTGATGTAGCAGAGCTTGCAGGTGTGAAGACCGAAGACGTGGCGCTTTTTGTGCCACATCAGGCGAATTTGCGCATCATGAGTATGGTCGCGAAAAAGCTAGGCATTGACGAAGAAAAGATGGTCAAAGCCGTGGCTGAACACGGGAACACCTCCGCGGCCTCCGTGCCACTTGCGCTTGACTCGGCGGTGCGGGCTGGTCGCGTGGGCTCTGGCGACCTTGTTCTCTTGCAAGGCGTGGGCGCAGGGATGGCCTGGGGCTCTGCACTTGTTCGCTGGACGCTTGACGTACAGCACTAAAGAGGCGACACTATGCACTGAAAGTGAGAAAGCGAGAGTCGTTCTTCTCACTTCAGTCACCCTTGAGAATCACAACCGACCGGATTTCTCAGAAGGCTTCTTTTTCACCGACTCATACGAATATGGTAGAGACCTTCATCTGTAGAGCCGAAGCAAGACCTGCTAGACTCTATCACCTTCAATATTCATAGCGAGGACAAATCGCATGACAATAGCCTTTGTGTTTCCTGGGCAAGGAAGTCAGAGTGTGGGCATGCTTAACGGCTTTGCCAATCTGCCTGAAGTTAAAAAATTAATGGACGTGGCAGATAGCGCACTCGGAGAGTCGCTCTCTGGACTCATTGCCGAAGGACCAATCGAGACTTTATCCCTTACTGTTAATACGCAACCAGCGATGTTGCTTGCCTCTGTGACTTATCGCGAAGCTTGGAAGAAAGCGGGCGGCCCAGAACCCACTGTGTTGGCAGGTCATTCGCTTGGCGAATACAGTGCCCATACCGTGGCAGGAAGCTTTGCTTTTGAAGAAGCGATCCGCTTGGTGCGCTATCGTGCAGAATGCATGCAAAGTGCTGTGCCTGTGGGCGTGGGGACGATGGCTGCGTTGATTGGGCTCGATGATGCTGCTGTGGAAGAAATTTGCGCTGCGGCTTCTGAGGTGGGTCTTGTCTGCCCCGCAAATAAGAATGCCCCTGGGCAAATTGTGATTGCGGGTGAAGTGAAAGCCGTGGAACGCGCGGTTGAATTGGCAAAAGAAAAAGGCTGCCGCCGTGCCCTGATTCTTCCTGTCTCGGCGCCTTTCCATAGCCCCATGATGAAGAGCGCTGGGGAGGCAATTCGTGCTCGTTTGGGCGAAATGACGCTCTCAGAAGAGACGCTTCCCGTTGTCGCTAACGTTGATGCGAAGGTGCATCCGCTCTCGGATTTACCAGACGTGCTTGCTCGCCAAGCCTATAGCCCTGTGGAATGGATTGAATGCATCAAGACGCTCATTTCTATGGGCGTGACGGATATTGTGGAATGTGGACCAGGTAAAGTGCTCACTGGGCTTATCCGCCGCATTGATCCCAATGTGCGTTTATATAACTTCTCGGACGAAGAATCGCTCGCGAAGGCCGTTGCTGATTTGAAAGCCCTTGAGGCTCAATAAAGTCAAACCTAATTTTGAGGATGTTATGGCAGAAATGATTTTTTCCCCGACCGCTCTCGCAGAAAAAGTGGTTTTGATCACTGGTGCGAGCCGTGGTATCGGTCGCGCTGTGTTGGAAGCCTTTGCTCGCGCTGGGGCAACCGTGATTGGGACCGCTACCTCTGAGTCGGGCGCAGAAAATATCCGCGCTTTCTTGAAAGAATTAAACGCCAAGGGCGATGGTGTGGTCTTGAATGTAACCGATGCTGCTCGCTCTGAAGCGGTTGTTGCTGAAGTGCTCGAACGCTTTGGCGCACTTCATGTGCTCGTCAATAACGCGGGCATTACGCGCGACACCTTAGTGATGCGTATGAAGGATGAGCAGTGGAACGAGGTGATCGACACCGATTTGACCGCTGCTTTCCGTTTGGCTCGCACTGTGGTGCGTCCGATGATGCGTCAGCGCGCTGGTCGCATTATCTCCATTAGCTCTGTGGTGGGCGCAATGGGGAATGCGGGTCAGGTCAACTACGCCGCTGCCAAAGCTGGGCTCGTGGGGATGACCATGGCACTAGCTCGCGAAATCGGTTCTCGTGGGATTACGGTAAACTGTGTGGCTCCGGGGTTCATTGATACGGATATGACCGCGGATTTGCCTGAAGAGCACCGTGCTCACTTGCTCTCCCGGATTCCTCTTGGACACTTGGGAAGCGCTAACGATGTGGCTCAAGCCTGCCTCTTCTTAGCCTCTGATGCTGGGACTTACGTGACGGGTACAACCCTTCATGTGAATGGCGGAATGTATATGGGCTAGTGTTTGGCTACACAAAACCGCCTACACTTGCTACAATACTAAGCTACGAATTTTTTAGGGAACGTTTCCCTCAACTACCTTTCCCCGCACCAAGCGGGGGTTAACCCCTTTGCGGAGTAAAGAGAAATGGACGAAATCGAACAGAAAGTTAAGAAGATTGTTGCTGAACAGTTGGGCATTAAAGAAGCCGACGTGCGCAACGAAGCCTCCTTCATTGATGACCTCGGTGCTGACAGCTTGTCTACCGTTGAATTGTCGTTGGCCCTCGAAGATGCCTTCGGTATCGAAATCCCTGACACCGACCAGGAAAAGCTTCGTACCGTTCAGTTGGCTATCGACTACGTGAAAGAACACGCTAACAAGTAATCGGAGAACAAGTCCGTCTTGTTTCCGAATGAAGACGAGCCGCATTAAGCGACAATCGTCTCAATGAAGTTGGGATCTGCGAGAATGCGGGTCCCATCGTCATTTATGAGAGACGAAAAGTCTTTTTTTAAGTAATCTAGACGGATGAAACTAGTGAAGAAATATTTTCATTTTTCACTAGGAGTGTCTTTGCTGAAAAAGAGTGAACTCATGCGCCACTGCACGATCATGGGTTCGATTCCCTCTTTCTCCGCCGATGGAGAAAAAGGAAAACCAGCAAGACCACATACACTTCTTCGTGCAGTTGATCACTTTTTTGGAAACTGGGCCCAGATCGTTTCCTTGGGTCTTGGCTCAGAAGGAAAACACACTATGCAAGAACGTCGAGTAGTTATTACTGGCCTTGGCATGATCTCTCCCATCGGTAACGATGTGGCGACGAGTTGGCAATCCGCCTTGGCAGGCGTCAGTGGCGTGGATAAGATCACGCACTTTGATGCCTCTGAATTTGGGTGTCAAATCGCCGCTGAAGTGAAAGATTTCGATGCGGCCCAATACTTAGGCGTGAAAGAAGTGCGTCGTTTTGACCGCTTCGTCCACTTCGGTGTTGCCGCTGGTCTGATGGCTCTCGAAGATTCTGGCCTCGAAATTACGGATGAATTGGCGCCTGAAGTCGGTTGCGCTATTGGTTCTGGGATTGGCGGCTTGCCGGTGATCTGCACGAACCATGATGCTTATCGCGACCGTGGTCCTCGCCGTATTTCCCCCTTCATGATTCCAGGCTGCATTGTCAACATGGCTTCTGGTCAGTTGGCCATCATGAAGAATTTGCGTGGTCCCAATATTGCGCACTCCACCGCTTGCTCCACGGGCTTACATGCCATTGGGGAAGCGATGCATATGATTAAGCGCGGGGACGCTACGGTGATGATTGCCGGTGGTGCTGAAGCCACGGTCCATCCTTTGGCTATTGGTGCTTTTGACGCGATGCATGCACTTTCTCGTCGTAACGACGATCCGAAGACGGCTTCCCGTCCATTCGATCAGGACCGTGACGGCTTTGTGATGGGTGAAGGCGCTGGTGTGCTCGTCCTTGAAGAACTCGAACACGCGCTTGCTCGCGGAGCTAAGATCTACGCTGAAATCGTGGGTTATGGCTTAACGGGGGATGCTTACCACATCACGACACCTTCGACCGACGGTCCGACTCGCTGCATGCGCTCTGCTCTTCGCCACGCGAACTTGAAGCCCGAAGACATTGATTACCTCAATGCCCACGGTACCTCGACGCCGCTTGGTGACGCGAACGAAGTGAGGGCAATTCGTGAAGTCTTTGGTGAGCATGTGAAGAATATGGTCGTCAATTCCACGAAGTCCATGACTGGTCACTTGCTGGGTGGCGCTGGCGGGATTGAATCCATCTTCACGGTGAAAGCCATTGAAGAGCAGATTTCGCCTCCGACCATTAACGTCTTCAATCAGGATCCGGAATGCGACATCGATTGCGCCGCTAATAAGGCTCGCCCGATGACGATTCGCTACGCGATGAAGAATTCCTTTGGCTTTGGTGGTACCAATTCCACGGTGATCTACAAGCGCTATGAAGCCTAAGAAGACCATTGAACCGATCTCAAAGATTGAGTAGTGAGTCATTCTACTTTTGAGAAAAGCAAGAAAAGAGCAACGTATTGAAAAATATGCGTTGCTCTTTTTCACTATGGGCGGAAATCCTTAGATCCTATCAGCGCTAATGGTACAATGATAAGTTCTAGAAAAGGACACCACAGATTTGTCGTGCACCGCTTTTCTTGACTCAATGAAGCTAATTTTTCTTTTTGGTGTTTTATTTTCGCAATGAAAAACATCCGTAACTTTTCCATTATCGCGCATATCGACCACGGTAAGTCGACGCTTGCAGACCGCTTGATTCAGCGCTGCGACGGGCTCTCTGACCGTGAAATGAGCGCACAGGTCTTAGATAGCATGGACCTGGAACGCGAGCGCGGCATCACCATCAAAGCTCAAACGGCTAGCTTACGCTACAAGGCCAAAGACGGTGAAGTCTATCAATTGAATTTGATTGACACCCCGGGCCATGTGGACTTCTCCTACGAAGTAAGTCGCTCTCTGTCTGCCTGCGAGGGAGCTTTGCTGGTGGTTGACGCAACGCAAGGGGTTGAAGCACAGACGGTGGCGAACTGCTATACGGCTATCGATCTTGGGGTCGAAGTGATCCCAGTGCTCAACAAGATGGACTTAAATAGTGCCAACCCGACGGCAGCCGCTGAAGAAATTGAAGACGTGATCGGCATTGATGCCACGGACGCGATTCCCTGCTCGGCGAAAACTGGGATGGGGATCGACGATATTCTCGAGCGCGTCGTGCGCGATGTGCCGCCTCCTTCAGGCGACCCAGAAGGGCCTCTGCAGGCTTTGATTATCGACTCGTGGTTTGATAACTACGTCGGCATTGTGATGCTGGTGCGCGTGGTCAACGGCACGCTTCGCGTTAAAGACAAGATTCGTTTGATGGCAACGGGTGCTAACCACTTAGTGGAGCAGCTCGGTGTCTTTACGCCGAAGTCTGAAGGTCGCACTGAACTCTCCGCTGGTGAAGTGGGCTTTGTGATCTCTGGGATTAAAGAGTTGAAGGACGCAAAGGTGGGCGATACGGTAACGCTTGCTAATCGTCCTGCTGAAAAACCGCTCCCTGGCTTTAAAGAAGTGAAGTCCCAGGTTTTTGCGGGTCTTTATCCAGTCGAGTCCAATCAGTACGAAGCGCTTCGTGAAGCGCTCACGAAGTTGCAGTTAAACGACGCGGCACTTCACTTTGAACCAGAAGTCTCTCAGGCATTGGGCTTCGGTTTCCGTGCTGGCTTCTTGGGACTTCTGCACATGGATATTGTGCAGGAGCGCTTGGAGCGCGAATACGACATGGATCTCATCACAACGGCGCCTTCTGTGGTCTACGAAGTGTTGATGACCAATGGGGAAGTCATTCACGTGGAAAACCCCTCGAAGTTGCCCCCAGTCGACAAGATTGCGGAGATTCGCGAACCAATCGATACGGTCACGATTTTCGTCCCTGACGAATATGTGGGCGCCGTGATGAAGCTCTGCCAAGAAAAGCGTGGTGTGCAGCTTAACCTTGCCTACCATGGCCGTCAGGTGCACTTGACCTACGAATTGCCTCTGGCTGAAATCGTGCTCGACTTCTTTGATCGTATGAAGTCTTTGACGCGTGGTTACGCCTCGATGGACTACGAATTTAAAGAGTACCGCGCCTCTGACGTGGTGCGCGTCGATATGCTCATCAATGGCGACAAAGTGGATGCATTGAGCAGTATTTTGCATCGCAGCAACGCGGTTTCTCGTGGTCGCGAAATAGTGACTCGATTGCGCTCTCTGATTCCGCGCCAGATGTATGAAGTCGCCATTCAGGCCGCTATTGGTGCCAACATTGTGGCGCGTGAAAACGTCAAAGCGTTGCGCAAGAACGTGTTGGCGAAGTGCTACGGTGGTGACATCACGCGTAAGCGCAAACTCTTGGAAAAACAAAAAGCAGGTAAGAAGCGCATGAAACAGGTGGGATCGGTGGAGATTCCGCAGGAAGCCTTCTTGGCCATTTTGCAGGTGGACGATAAATAAGAAAGCACAGAGACTTTTCTGAGTAGCGCGAGAAGCGCCACGGAAAAGTCTCTGAATCGTTTCTACGTTCCATGAATTTATTCGATTTTTAAGGAGTCGGCGGGTGAGCAAAAAAGAGGATGTCTCTTTAGATCAAACGCTGCACAAACTATGAATTTTCCTTTAATTTTGACCATCTTGACGGTGGTGACCTTTATCTGCTGGATTGCTGATAAGAAGGTCTTCTCTAAGAATCGACGTGCTGCCGCGGATCGCGCTCTTGCCCAATTCCGCGCCGCAAATGCTGAGGCCATTGATCGCCACGATACGCGTGTGATCGATGAAATGCACCGCATTGAAAATGAACACATTAAGCAGCCAATGTGGCTCGAATACACCGCTGGACTTTTCCCGGTGATTTGCGTGGTGTTTATTCTTCGCAGTTTCCTCTTTGAACCATTCCGTATTCCTTCGGGTTCGATGTTGCCAACGTTGCATATCGGCGACTTCATTCTCGTCAATAAGTTTGACTACGGTATTCGCTTGCCTGTGACGGGTACGAAGATTATCCCCTTGGGCTCGCCTGAGCGCGGTGACGTGGTGGTCTTTAAGTATCCGATGGACACGAGCGTGGACTACATTAAGCGCGTGGTGGGGCTTCCTGGCGATACGGTTGAATATCGCAACAAAGTGCTCTTTATTAACGGCAAAGAACAGCCCCAGACGGGTAGCCGTGACTTTGTGGACGAACAGAGTCTTCGTACGCTCAATGAGCGCGATGAAGACTTAAGCGGCGTGAAGCACTTGATGGCCGTGGATGGAACTCGTCCAGCTTGGGTCTATCCGCAGGCGATTTTGAAAAAAGAACCCACCTGCTCCTATAGCGATACGGGCTTTGTGTGCAAAGTGCCAGAAAATAGCTACTTTGTGATGGGCGACAATCGCGACAATTCGGAAGATAGTCGCTACTGGGGTTTTGTGCCTGATGAAAACTTAGTGGGACGCGCGACGTTCATTTGGGCCAATTTCGGCGATATGAGCCGTATTGGATCCTTTAAGTAAGGAGAGTGCCGTGCAGGGAGCTAAAGATTTAGCCTTGCTCGAAGAGCGCATCGGTTACCACTTCACGAACCGCCAGTTACTGGAACGTGCCGTTACGCATCGCAGTTTCTCTTCGCAGCACAATGAACGTCTGGAATTTTTGGGCGACTCGGTTTTAAATTGCGTCGTGGGTTATTCGCTCTTTTTGCGTGATAAGCATTTCACGGAAGGGGAATTGAGCCGTGTACGCTCGAACCTCGTATGTGAAAAGACTTTAGCGCAGATCGCTCGCCAAATTGGCGTTGCGGAATACCTCTTCATGGGTGAAGGGGAAGTGAAGATGGGAGGTCGTCAGCGCGCTTCCATTATGGCTGACGCCCTAGAAGCCCTCTTTGGCGCGGTCTTTTTTGAAGCCGGTTTTGAAGAAGCCCAGCGCGTGGTGATGCGTCTTTTTGAACCGATTCTCTCGAGCTTAACGCCAGAGCAGTTGAGTAAAGACGCGAAAACACGTCTGCAAGAATTCTTGCAAGCCCAGCACATCGGTCTGCCACAGTACGTGGTGGTGAATGTTTCGGGCCCCACGCACGCTCAGCGCTTTGAATGCGAATGCCGTATCCCGAGTAAAGACATTGTGACTCGCGGAGAGGCAACGAATCGCCGTGGTGCCGAGCAAGAAGCGGCGGCTAAGGCCTTGGATTTGTTGCATGCGCCCACTAGCATCATTCAGGAGGATCACGAATGAGTGAACATGATCAAAGCGCAACGCCCGACTTGGAGGCGATGCTCGCTGCGCTCCCGAACGCGAATACCCAATCCTTCCCAGAAGGGTTTCACTGTGGCTACGTGGCGGTGATTGGCCGCCCTAACGTGGGGAAATCAACGCTCATCAACCATTTGATTGGCGAGAAGGTTTCGATCACCTCCAAAAAGCCTCAGACGACGCGTGATCGCGTCTTAGGGGTGGTGACCCGCGAAAAGGCACAGTTTGTGTTTATGGACACGCCGGGCTTTCAAACGAAAGTTGGCAATCAGCTCATTCGCCGTATGAACCGCACCGTGCGCTCCACCTTGGGTGAAGTGGATGCGGTGATTTTCGTGATTGAATCGCTCGGGTGGCGTCCTGCGGATTTGGAAGTTTTGAAGCTTCTAAACCGCGAGCAGAAAAACGTCATTTTGGCGATCAATAAAACGGACTTAAATAAGCAAAAAGAACAGATTTTGCCCCTCATCGCAAAGTCGATGACGAAATTCCCGTTTGCTGCGGTGGTGCCAGTTTCTGCCGAAAAGGGTCGCCAGTTGGATGAACTTTTAGACGAAGTGGAAAAACTCCTCCCAGAAAGCGTTCCCTTTTTTGACCCCGATATGTACACGGACCGCTCGCCTCGCTTCCTCGTGGCAGAAACGATTCGCGAAAAAGCATTTCGTCTTCTGGGCGATGAGCTCCCCTACGGGATTGCCGTGACGATTGATAAGTGGGCGGAAGATGATCAGCACGCTGATATCGTCGCAACCCTCATTGTTGAGCGCGAAAGCCATAAGCCGATCGTGATCGGTGAGGGTGGTGGCAAGTTGCGAGAAATCGGTCGCTTAGCGCGCCAAGACGTTGTGGATATGCTCGGTAAACCCGTTCACTTAGAAGTTTGGGTGCGCGTGCGCCGTGGCTGGTCTGACGATATTAAAGCCTTGAAGACTTTGGGCTACGAATAACAGAATGCCTCTTCCTATTGCTGGTTCGTTCGAGAACCCAGAGACTCCCGCAACCCGAGAAACTAAGGACGCGAAAGCGGATGCTAAGCTGCCTCAAAAGCGTTTCTCGGGGGGACGTTCTGCACCTAGTAAAAGAGGGCTTTCGCTCGACAAAACCGATAAGCGCCACTCAGTGGTGAAAATAATCTCGAACCGGCAAAGCGCCTCGAAGTTGCTCGAGAATTTTGTCGATGAAGAAGAGGCGGGAGTAACCATGCCCGCCAGAGTGCAAGATGAACCAGGCTTTATTTTGCATAGCTGGGAGTGGAGCGAAACGAGTCAACTTTTAGACGTGCTCTCCCTTCACTATGGACGCGTATTCATTGTCGCGAAAGGGGCTAAACGTCCTTCTTCTCGCGTCAAAGGGGTTCTTACAGGCTTTTGTCCTTTACTTTTTTCTTGGAGCGGGAAGCGAGAAGGGAAGAACCTCACCAAAGTGGAATGGTTAGGGTCCCTGATGCCGCTTACAGGGGAAAGTCTGATGTCGGGCTTTTATGTGAACGAGCTCATCATTAAATTCTGCGCACGTGAAGAGGTGCATCCTGGTCTTTTTGCTGACTATGTGAGCGTGATGGATGCTCTTTCTTCTGGTGAAAAAGAGGGGATTCAACCTGCCCTTCGTCACTTTGAAAAGCGTATTTTGACGCTTGCGGGTTGGGAGCCTGGCACAAAAGAGTATCCCGCTGCAGAGCACTACGTGGTCTCAGAAGGCATATTGCGAGGTGTTTCAGAGAAAAGTGAAGTGGCCGAGGGTACGACGCGCTATAGCCGTGCAGCCGTTAAAGCTTTAATCGAAGAGGATTTTCAAGCCAAAAGCACACAGCGCGAATTGCGCGATATGCTCCGCGAGCTGATTCAATGCCATTTAGGAGATCGCATGATTAATACGCGCCGCATTCTCGCCGAATTAAAGCAACTTTCGCGTGGCTAAAAAGAAAAGGGGTTGTTTTGCTCTTCGTGCAGTCTAGGAGTACTCATGCACGGCGCCAAACAACCCATGTGGTTAGTTACCTAAGATCGTAACACAGCGCACAAAAAGAAAAAATAGGAATAACGCGAAGCTCGGGAAAATCCTAATAAGGAGAAGACTTAGCGCGACATTTTTCCTAGAGGAAAACCCTGCTTTTAGTGCTTGAAGACGAAAAAAAACGTATCTAAACGAGTCTTCACGTTCAGAGACGAAGGTACGAGTCCTATAATGAACAAATTCTTTTGAAAAGTGCCTCTCTTTGAAGTGAAGAGAGGATTTGAGTGAGATATTTTTTAGCATGACTACAAGCAGAGCTCTTCCCCCCGGTCCCGTTTGCGTTGATATCGCCGGTCTTGAATTAACTGATCATGAGCGTGACCGTCTGCGCCACCCGTTAACGGGGATGGTGATCCTTTTTACTCGCAACTACGCTAACCGCGAGCAACTCAAAGCGCTTTGTACTAATATTCATGCGACGCGCCCAGAAATTCTGATTGCTGTGGACCACGAAGGGGGGCGCGTGCAGCGCTTCCGTACCGAATTTACCGAAGTTCCTGCCATGGCAGAGATTGCTGGGCGCGAACACCCTGAAGAGGCTTTCCGTGCGGCGGGTCAAGTCTTAGCTGAAGAACTTCGTGAAGTAGGGGTGGATCTCACCTTTGCACCAGTGCTTGACATTAACTATGGTCGTTCGAGCGTCATTGGGAATCGCAGCTTTGGCAAGAATTCTCTCGAAGTGATTAAAAACGCAGGGGCCTTTATCGAAGGGCTTGCAGACGCAGGGATGGCAAGCTGTGGGAAGCATTTCCCAGGACACGGTTGGGCTGAAGCCGATAGCCACATTGCGCTTCCTACTGATGAGCGTTCTGTTGAAGCGCTCGAGCGCGATATGGAACCCTATCGCGCAATTAAGAAGCTCGCCTCTGTGATGACCGCTCATGTGAGCTATGAGGCCTACCATGGCGAGCTCGCCACTTTTTCTTCAACGCTTTTAAAGAAAGTGCTCCGTGAGGAGTTGGGCTTTGATGGGCTTATTTTCTCGGACGACCTTTCGATGAAAGCAGCTGTGGTTGATACGATCGTCGATCGTGCAGAGCATGCCTTGAAGGCGGGGTGCGATATGGTGCTTATCTGTAACCATCCTGAAGAAGCTGACGAACTCTTAGCTGGCCTCAAGTGGACGCGTCCGAAAGACTTTGATCGACGCTTTGATCGTTTGCGTCCTCAAGCGGCTCAGGCGCCCAAAACACTCGCGCAGGCCAAAGCAGTGCTTTTGGCCTAAGGCTCAACACTCGCCCAACACTCTCGCTTTTTTGTGAGGAGGGAAAAATTTATGATTATCGATTCGCTCTTAGATACGGACCTCTACAAATTTACGATGCAGCAGTGCGTCTTGCACCAGTTTCCTGGTGCGCAGGTCCAGTATCGCTTTAAGTGTCGTACTCCCAACGTTGACCTTCGTCCTTTTTTAGACGAAATCAACGCTGAGATCGACCACTTGTGCGAATTGCACTTCACCGATGAAGAGCTGGCATATTTGGGCGGATTGCGCTTTATTAAGTCTGACTATGTCGACTTTTTGAGCCTTTTCCACTTAAAGCGCAACTACATTCAAGTCGTTGAGAGTGACGATTACCCGTGCGGCATTGATATTTCCATTAAGGGCCCGTGGTTGCACACCATTCTCTTTGAAATCCCCGTCTTAGCGATTGTGAACGAGGTCTATTTCCGCCGTCTTTATGGCGACTTAGATAAGAGCGAAGGGCGTCGCCGTTTAGCAGAAAAAATTCACCTTCTTCTCTCGGAACCCAATAATGGAGACCTGCACATTTCGGACTATGGGACGCGTCGGCGCTTCTCTCGCGCGTGGCAAGAAGAGGTGCTACTGACCCTAAAAAAGGAATTGGGCCCGATGCTCTCTGGGACGAGCAATGTGTTGCTAGCAAAGAAGTTTGGCTTGATTCCTTTGGGAACGATGGCGCATGAATACCTTCAAGCCTGCCAGGCCTTGGGACCACGCCTTCGTGATTCTCAGGTCTATGGCTTTGAAATGTGGGCAAAAGAGTACCGAGGGGACTTAGGGATTGCGCTTTCGGACGTCTACGGGATGGAGCCCTTCTTAAAAGACTTTGATATGTACTTCTGCAAGCTCTTTGATGGGGCGCGCCACGACTCTGGGGATCCTTTTGTCTGGGGCGAACGCATGATTGAGCACTGGGCCTGCAACAAGTGCGACCCACGCAGCAAGTCGCTCATCTTTAGTGATGCTTTGACGATTCCTCGCGTGATCGAACTCTATCGACGCTTTCATGGTCGTGTGGGGATTGGTTTCGGGGTAGGGACGAACCTGATGAATGATTTGGGTCCAACAGCGCTCAACGTCGTGATTAAGATGGTGCAAGCTAACGGCCAACCCGTCGCAAAGATTTCTGACGCGCCCGAAAAAGGGATGTGTGAGGATGAGGGCTACCTTCGTTACTTGCGCCAAGTCTTCGGGATAAAAACGGAAGAGGATAAGAAGAAAGAGGCTTAGTCTTTCTAAGGAATTACACTTACTGGCTAGCTTAAAGTTCAAAGAAGTGGCGAAAAGTTAGCAAAAATTTCAAAAAAAGTGTATGTTTTCAGAGGTCACCCAAAAAAGGTGACCTCTTTATAGCGAGGTGCGCATTGTAAAAATCACTTCTCTCCCAGGTGGACGAGCTTGCGATTCTTCCAACGCACACTTTTTAGATTGAACTGTTGATAGACTCCTGCCAGTAGGGTAGAGCCCGAAGAAGGTGGGAGTAGACTGGGAGTTTTTTTTGATGATGTTTTCTGTTATCCGACGAGTACTGGCTCTAGGGGGAACGCTCGCGCCGATGGCGGCTTTTGCCTCGGCAGGGCTTGATGGTTCCACGCTAGGGCTGACCTGGGCTATTCCTTTTGCAGGGATTTTGCTCTCCATTGCACTCTGTCCTCTTCTCATTCCTCATATCTGGCATCATCACTTCGGTAAGATTGCTGTCTTCTGGGCGCTTTGCTGCGCAGTCCCTCTCTGGTTTATCTTTGGCGGGCATATCGCGTTTGACGCCATTGCGCATATTCTTTTGACGGACTACGTGCCGTTCATCATCTTCGTGGGTTCACTCTTTATCGTCGCTGGCGGTATTCATGTGCGCGGTTCCTTTGTGGGTCGCCCGATTGTGAATACGGCCTTCTTAGCACTGGGTGCTGTGCTCGCGAACTTCATGGGGACGACCGGCGCCGCCATGTTGCTCATTCGTCCGTTGATTGGTGCTAACGAAAACCGTCAGCGTAAAGTACACACCTTCATTTTCTTCATCTTCTTGGTGGCGAACGTCGGTGGCGCATTGACGCCGTTGGGCGATCCACCTCTTTTCTTAGGTTTCTTGAAGGGCGTGGACTTCTTTTGGACCTCGATTCATTTGATGGCCCCGTGGTTGATGACGGTTGGGATGTTGCTGGCAATCTACTTCGTGATCGATTCGATCATGTTCCGTAAGGACGTTGCTGCTGGCTTTAAAGCCCCTGAATCGACGAGTCGCTTCGGGATTGATGGTGGCATCAATGTGATTTTCTTGGCGTTGATCATTGGCGCCGTGTTGATGGCTGGTTTCTGGCGCTCTGGCATGGAAGTGCACTTCTTGGGCGTTGGCTTCTCGGTGGAAGGTCTCTTGCGTGATGTGCTCTTCATTATTGCTGCGGCACTCTCCTTGAAGTTCACGACGCGTGCTACGCGTGAAGCCAATCACTTCACCTGGGATCCGATTCTTGAAGTGGGTAAGCTCTTCTTTGGGATCTTCATCTGTATCGTCCCGGTGCTCGAAATGTTGCGTGCTGGTCACAATGGGGAATTCGCCCCGCTCGTCGCACTCGTGACGAACGCCGATGGGGAATTCAACAATACGGTCTTCTTCTGGTTGACGGGAGTGCTCTCTGCGTTCTTGGATAATGCACCGACCTATTTGGCCTTCTTTAATTTGGCCGGTGGCGTGCCTGAAACCTTGATGACGACGCACTCCCACACCTTGATGGCCATCTCTTTGGGTTCGGTCTTCATGGGCGCAATGACCTACATTGGGAACGCACCTAACTTCATGACGGTTGCGATCTGTAATGAACGCGGCATCAAGATGCCAAGCTTCTTTGGCTACATGGTTTGGTCCGTGTTGATCTTGATCCCGACCTTCATGATCATGGATTTGGTCTTTGTGGCATAAAGCCTCTTGCACTTAAGGTGCAATACCGCTTAAACTCAGTCAATAGCGCTGCGGGAGAAATACCTCGGCGCTATTGCTGTTTTTGCCTCTTCGGAAAAGGTGCTTTAGTGTGTCGCTTTCTTTTACTCGCCTGGATGCCGCTTGCGATTCTTGCCCTGTGGGCCGTCGTGAGTGCTAACGCTTGGGTGCCACCGTTGCTCCTTCCTACACCGTGGGCTGTGCTCACTCGTGGCTGGGTATTGATCACCTCTGGTGAACTCCTGCACCACGTGTGGGTGAGTTGCTTACGTGTGTTGGGCGGTTTTACGCTTTCTGCTACGCTTGCGATGGTGATGGCCTTCTGGACGCATCAATCCGAAAAAGCAGACCTCTCTTGGCGTGTGGTGCTCGATGCCTTCCGAGTGATTCCACCGCTCGCGCTCATCCCACTTTTGATTTTGTGGCTGGGGATTGCTGAGGGTCCAAAGATTGCCATCGTGATTCTGGCAACCTTTTTCCCTGTCTATATTTCGGTGAGATCAGGTTTAGCACAAGCCCAAAAACGCTTTGGCGAATTGAGCCAAGTCTTGGCACTCACCCCTTCTCAACACTTAAAGCATATTCTTTTGCCAGGGGCGCGCGAGGAGCTCGCGACGGGCTTACAAATTGGCTTTGGCTACGCTTGGCGCGCACTGGTTTCCGCAGAACTCATTGCCACCTCGTCAGGTTTGGGTTATCTCATCTCGGACGCAGGGATGTTTATGCACACCGATGTGGTGCTCGTCGGGATTCTGACGATCGCTGTGCTGGGTTTAGGCTCTGAACAAATCTTTAGTTGGCTCTTTCATCGTCTGCTCTCTAATCGTAGGAGGGCTCACTGATGAACGCAGTTGAACTTCGTGGCGTAAGTAAGATTTTTTCCCTCAATGGGGGCGACATTCGCCCGATTGACAATCTCACCCTCTCGCTTGAAGCAGGGAAGATTACTGTGCTCATGGGGCGCTCTGGGTGCGGCAAAAGTACGCTACTTAAACTTATTGCAGGGCTACTTACCCCCAACGCCGGCACCTTGAATTACGGCGTTGCCCGTGAAGAAATTGGGGTGGTCTTTCAGGAGCCTCGTCTTTTACCGTGGAAAACGGTGAAAAAAAATGTGCAATTGGGGCTTCTTAACCTCCCTCCAGAAGAGCAAGAAGCGCGTGCGTTGGAAGCTCTAGAAAAGGTGGATTTAGTCGCTTGGGCCAACTCCCTTCCAGAGTCGCTTTCTGGCGGTCAGGCGCAACGCGTCGGTATTGCGAGAGCACTCGCACGTCACCCGAAATTGTTGCTTCTTGATGAGCCCTTTGCAGCGCTCGACGCACTCACTCGCATTGAGTTGCAGCGCGCTGTGCTGCCGCTTTTCCGAGAAAGAGGGTTGAGTGTTTTGCTCATCACGCACGATGTGCGAGAAGGGGTGCGTCTGGCAGATCGCTTGTGCATTCTGAGCGAAGGTCGACTCGTGGAAGATCTGACAATTTCGCTTACCAACGAAGAGCGCCTTGATGCCACTAAAGTAGCGCCTTTTGAAAAAACCGTGCTTGATGAGCTATTACTTCTCAAACGCTAAAGTTTGCTTGCAGAAAAAATCCTTTCTTCTCGATTGAGCGACACGGCTTTTGATAGAATGGGGGCACTTTTGACGGAAAACGAAATGAGAATCAATTCTTCTTTAAGTTTTCTCTTTCCCTATTCTTTTTAAAGTTGAAGAAAACCCATGAAAAACTTCAAAACTTTCGTGGCCGCTTTGGCCTTGACCGTGAGTACCGCCCTCGCCGCTGCTGAAATGCCCAAGGAGCTCAACATCACCTATGTGAAGAGCCCCTTTAACCTTCAAAACATCGTGATGAAGGAGCGCAAATTGCTCGAAGAAAACTTTGGCAAAGAAGGCGTCAAAGTGAACTGGTACGTGATCAACTCTGGTGCTCAGCAGGCTCAGGCCTTGGCATCGGGTAGCCTTGATGCTTCCGCCGTGATGAATACCGCTTCGCTTTTGATGGCTGCCACTAACGGCGTAGATCTTCGTGTGGTAACGGGTGTTGCCCATCCGAATAGCATTTTCGCGATTGTTGGTAAGCCTGGCGAACACTTGAAGATTGCCGACTTGAAGGGTAAGACCGTTGTGGGCCCGAAGGGCACCGTGCTTCATCAGTTGCTCGTTGCCGCTTTAAAGAGCGAAGGGATGAGCATTACGGACGTGAACTTTGTGAGCATGGATCCAGCCTCTGCGCTTTCTGCCATTTTGTCTGGCAAGGCTGACGCTGGTTTGCTCGCCGCGAATTTGATCATCAAGGCAAAAGCCTCTGGCGCTGAAGTGATCACGACGGCTGAAGGCTTAGTGAAGCCCAACCTCGTGATGGTGGCGCGTGAAGGCTTTGTGAAGGATTATCCAGAAGCCGCCGCCCTTCTTGTGAAGACCCAGCGCGATACGCTCGCTTGGATCAAGGCTAATAAAGAAGAAGCTTTGAAGATCGGCGCTAAAGAGCAGGGGATTTCTCTTGAAGACGCTGCCAAGCTCTACGACTGGTCCAACTTCTACGATACGCTCACTGAAGACGATATTGCTGGCATGGAAGCCGATCAGGCCTTCTTGCGTGAAAATGGCATGATGGAAAAATCGGTTGAGGTGAAGACCTTGGTGGCGCCGAGCGCACTCCAATAAGTCTTCTGAGACACTCAAGCAAAAGGGCACGACTTCTTTGGGAAGCGTGCCCTTTTTTAGACCTTGTATTTTGCGTTTAGACGCGTTGTGAGCTGATGGTGCTCGTGCTCATGGTCATGTGTGTGAGCGTGATCGTGGCCGTGCTCATGCGTCTCTTCAGCGCTGTGCTCGGTCACCAGCATGATGTTGATATTGCCGTGGCGAATACCAGGTTCAACGATGAGCCCTTGCGCTAAATCTTTCACCTCTTGATAGGGACCACGGATCACCACCGTTTCAGCGCAGTCCTCTGGCGTGATATGCACGTGCATTGTCGAGACGACCATCCCACTGTGGTGGTGCTGATGTTCGGTGAGACGCATCGCTAATTGGCGCTCATGATGGTTGTAGACGTAGCTCACCACGGCGACAGATTCAGCCTGAGGATTTTCATCAAATTCATTGGTGCTCAACATCTCATGGAGCAAATCGCGAATCGCTTTGGAGCGGTTGGTGTAGTTGCGCAACTTGATGAGTTTATCGAACTCAATGGCCAGGTCATCATCCAGAGAAACGGTAAAACGTTGCATGAGAGAGTTTTCCAGAAAAGAAGAGGAAAAGGATGAGTACAGTATACCCGAAGGAGAAAGAAAAAACAGCTCTAAGGTGAGCGTGACCTTAGAGCTGCTACTGAATGATTGGCAGGGGTAGTAGGATTCGAACCTACGCATGCTGGATTCAGAATCCAGAGCCTTAACCGGACTTGGCGATACCCCAATCATCCTGGTGCGGTCGATGAGAGTCGAACTCATATGGATTGCTCCGCTACCCCCTCAAGATAGTGCGTCTACCAATTTCGCCACGACCGCGAATTCTATTCAAATTGTGCTAACGAAACGAGAGATGAGTTTGGCAGGGGTAGTAGGATTCGAACCTACGCATGCTGGATTCAGAATCCAGAGCCTTAACCGGACTTGGCGATACCCCAGTCATCTTGGTGCGGTCGATGAGAGTCGAACTCATATGGATTGCTCCGCTACCCCCTCAAGATAGTGCGTCTACCAATTTCGCCACGACCGCAGCGTTTCGTTAAATTGTTGCGTAAAGACCTCAAGATGGGTTTGGCAGGGGTAGTAGGATTCGAACCTACGCATGCTGGATTCAGAATCCAGAGCCTTAACCGGACTTGGCGATACCCCAGTCATCTGGTGCGGTCGATGAGAGTCGAACTCATATGGATTGCTCCGCTACCCCCTCAAGATAGTGCGTCTACCAATTTCGCCACGACCGCAGCGTCTTTACACGTTGTTTCCTGCTAGCTGTTTAAGTGGTTGTGAGAGGCAACCCAAATAACAGGAAGGAGCTATTTTAGCGCGGAATTTGGTTTTCGGGGGTAGACTTTTCACTTTTTACCCCTTCAGTACCAAGTTCTTGGGATGCTGCAGGCTGATCTGCAGTTTGTTCAACGGTGGACAACACGCCACCAGGCTGCTGCTGACGAGCGGACTTATTGAAAGCGCCCGAGGCAAGCGTCAAAGCGATGGTGGAGCAGAAGAACACCGTAGCGGCCACAGCGGTGGAACGCGAAAGGAAGTTTGCACTGCCTGTCGCACCGAAGAGAGAGCCAGAAGCGCCAGAACCGAAAGCGGCACCCAAATCAGCGCCTTTACCGTGTTGCATCAGCACCAAAACGATCACGACCACAGCGGAGATGATTTGCAAAACGAGAGCAATGCTGAGTAAAAAATGCATGGTATATCAACCTACTCGATAGAGAAAAATGTAACTTAAGAGGCTGCGGCAGCTTGGCACACAGCGACAAAATCAGCGGTCTTAAGACCTGCACCGCCCAACAAACAGCCATTGATGTCGGGTTGTGCTAAATAAGGGGCCGCGCGTTGCGGGGTCACACTACCGCCATAGAGGATCGGTAGCGCTTGCGCGCATTCGGGAGCATATTTTGCCACATGTGCGCGTAGTGTTGCATGCACAGCTTGAGCTTCTTCAGGCGTGGGGACTTTCCCCGTTCCGATGGCCCAAACTGGTTCATAAGCGATAGCGCCCAATTGCGCAACGCTAATGACGCTCAGTACTGCATCCAACTGAGAAACCACGACTTCTAAAGTGCGACCAGCATCACGTTCTTCAGCGGTTTCTCCCACGCAGAGCATCGGAAGAATGCCTTCGTTTGCAAGCAAACGAGCCTTCTTTGCGATATCCGTATCAGTTTCACCAAAGAGCGTACGACGCTCGGAATGTCCGATGATACACCAACGTGCGCCAATATCCTTGAGCATAGAGGCAGAAATTTCGCCAGTATAAGCACCTTTTTCGGTAGAGGCGACATTTTGTGCGCCAACACTCAAAACGGTCGGCTGAGCATCAAGCCCTAATGGAAAGACATAAGGGGCAGGCGCAAAGACGAGCGCTGTCAAAGGGAGCTTTTCCACTTGGGGCGCCACAGTAGCGAGCCATTTTTTACCGAACCACAGCGAACCGTTCATTTTCCAGTTAGCTGCGATAACGAGTTTTTTGCTAGGCATGGTTATCCTGTTGGTGATCGGTGGTCAAAAGAATAATAGTGTGACCAAATGCCGTTTGGGACACTTCGACACACTACAGTGCATTTTAGCGATTTTCCTTCTGATAATCAAAAGAAAGACAGGCCTACAGAGGAAAAATTTTCTTTTGAGAAAAGAGAAGCGCCCGAAGCAATCTTGAGACTGTCGGGCGCTCTACTGTGCGTGATGAAGTACTTACTCTAGGCTCAAACTCTCTTGGAGAAGAGCCTAGAAGAAAAGTCCTTATTCAGCGTCGTTGAGCAAGGCCTTCATGGAGAGGCGGATACGACCCTTGTCGTCGCTACCAATCACCTTCACACGAACCACTTGACCTTCCTGAACGTAGTCGCTCACCTGGTTGACGCGTTCGTTAGCAATCTGGCTGATGTGCAACAAACCATCTTTACCCGGGAGCACTTCCACGATAGCGCCGAAGTCGAGCAAGCGGGTGACCTTACCTTCGTAGACCTGACCCACTTCAACCTTAGCGGTGATGAGTTCGATACGACGACGGGCTTCGTCAACGCGAGCCATGTCGGGGCTAGAAATGGTCACCGTGCCGTCATCTTCGATATTGATCGAGGTGCCGGTTTCTTCCGTCAAAGCACGGATCGTGGCGCCGCCCTTACCGATCACTTCACGGATCTTGTCTTGATCAATCTTGAAGGAGACCATACGCGGAGCGAGGTTGGAGAGTTCCTTAGCGCCGCCACCAGCCATTTCGTGCATCTTGCCCAAAATGTGCTGACGACCTTCATGAGCCTGAGCGAGAGCAGCCTGCATGATTTCAGCGGTAATGCCTTCAATCTTGATGTCCATCTGGAGAGCCGTGACACCGTTTTCGGTACCAGCCACCTTGAAGTCCATATCGCCCAAGTGGTCTTCGTCGCCCAAGATGTCGGTCAAGACGGCAAACTTGTTGCCTTCCTTGATCAAGCCCATGGCCACGCCAGCGACGTAGTCCTTGAGGGGGACGCCTGCGTCCAACATGGAGAGGCAGCCACCGCAGACGGAAGCCATGGAGGAAGAACCGTTGGATTCGGTGATTTCGGAAACCACACGAATCGTGTACTGGAATTCTTCTTCAGAGGGCAACACAGCCTTGAGAGCGCGCTTAGCTAAACGGCCGTGACCAATTTCACGACGCTTCGGGCTACCAACGCGGCCCGTTTCGCCAGTGGCAAACGGAGGCATGTTGTAGTGGAGCATGAAGCGGTCACGGGATTCACCGCAGAGACCGTCCACAATCTGTTCGTCTTGCTTCGTACCCAAGGTGGTGAGGACCAAAGCCTGGGTTTCGCCACGGGTGAAGAGAGCAGAACCATGGGTGCGCGGGAGCACGCCCTGACGAATTTCGATCGGACGAACGGTGCGGGTGTCGCGACCGTCGATACGCGGTTCGCCATTCAAAATGTTGGAACGAACGAGCTTGGCTTCGAGTTCAAAGAGGATGCCGTGAACTTCGTTCATGTCAGCGGGTTCCGTACCAGCAGCTTCAGCATCAGCCGTCAACTGAGCTTCAACAGCGGCATAAACTTCGCGCAATTTTTCAGTACGAGCCTGCTTGGAGCGGATGCTATAGGCTTCCTTGAGGCCAGCGTCAGCCAATTCGACGATACGAGCGATGAGCGCTTCGTTCTTCGGAGCAGGCTGCCAATCCCAAGCGGGCTTACCAGATTCAGCAACCAATTCGTTGATGGCCTGAATGGCGACCTGCATTTCGCGGTGGCCGAGCATCACAGCGTCCAACATCGTCTTTTCCGTGAGGCAATCAGCTTCGGATTCCACCATCAACACAGCGCGTTCCGTACCAGCGACAACGAGGTCGAGGCGGGAGTTCTTCAACTGGGAATTGGTCGGGTTGATCACGAACATATCGTCGATGTAGCCAACGCGGCAGGCACCGATCGGACCACGGAACGGAATACCAGAGATAGCCAAAGCGGCGGAAGCGCCGATCATGGCAGGAATATCCGGATCGATTTCGGGTTCAGCGGAAAGAACGTGAATGATGACCTGCACTTCGTTGAAGAAGCCTTCCGGGAAGAGCGGGCGGATAGGACGGTCGATCAAACGGGAGGTCAACGTTTCCTTTTCAGAAGGACGGCCTTCGCGTTTGAAGAAACCACCAGGGATACGACCAGCGGCGTAGGTTTTTTCGATGTAGTCAACGGTCAAGGGGAAGAAGTCCTGACCAGGCTTGGTTTCTTTCTTAGCAACAACCGTGGCCAAGACAACCGTTTCGCCCATCTGGCAAAGACAAGCACCAGTGGCCTGACGAGCAATTTCGCCAGTCGTCAACGTGACGGTGTGATCGCCAAACTTGAAGGACTTGGAGACTTTGTTAAACATAGACATAGAAAACAATTCCTATAAAAGAAAGGTCATGAAAGGGTTTTCTCGTCAAAGCTATTCGCTCTCTCAGCTAAGCTTGGGTTGGCAAAGTCATTGTCTGGCACGCTGCGGCAGAAATAAAATCTGGTCAAAAAATTTACTTCTGTCGCAACGCGCATGCCGGCTTAAGCCGATACATGAAAAAGCGATGTGCTTTTCTTTGAAAACCACCTTAATGGTGTGACAACGGCCTGTCATAAAGGCAGGCCGTGTCGGGAAATATGTACCGTCTTACTTACGGAGATTCAAAGCAGTAATCAACGTACGGTAAGCGTTGAGGTCGGTGCGCTTGAGGTAGTCGAGCAATTTACGACGACGGGACACCATGCGAAGAAGACCACGACGGGAGTGGTGATCCTTGTTGTGTTCCTTGAAGTGGTTCGTAAGATGATTGATACGAGCGGTCAAAAGAGCGACCTGCACTTCAGGGGACCCGGTGTCGCCGGCAGCGCGCTGGAACTTGGCAACGATCTCGGACTTGTTCATTTCAACGGACATTTGATTTCCTGTAAAAAGAAATATTAATAAAAACTGGCGGACACGAGCGTTGAAACTCGAGCCGTGAAAGATCGCATTTTACTCATGGGGACTATCCAATGCAAGTCAAAGTGCGGTTTTTCTCTGTGCTTCTCTGAAATAATTCAAAAGATTCCGTGAGAAGCGAATAAAAGAAGAGGACGCTTTCTCTGTAGGCATCCTCTCTTGCGTGCTTCAGTAGCGCTTCTTTTTAGCGTTCCACTAAGCGCAAACGACGTTCCATGAAACCCACCAACTGCGTGATCGTCAACGTCATCACCAAGTAGAGGATGGCGACGACGGTCCAAATCTCCATCGTGGCGTAGGTTTCGGCAATGATCAACTGACCAGAGCGCGTTAATTCTTCAAAGCCAATGACGGAGACCAAGGAGGAGTCCTTCAACATGGCAATAAATTCGTTACCGAGTGGCGGGATGATGCGCTTGATAGCCTGCGGAAGGATGATGTAGCGCATCGTCTGGGCGGTGGTCATACCGAGCGACAACCCAGCGCGCATCTGATCCAAAGAAATCGACTGAATACCAGCACGGAAGATTTCAGCAACGTAGGCACCAGAGTTAAGCGAGCAGGCGGTCACTGCGGCAACAAACGGATCGATACGATGCCCGATGATATTTGGCAGAGCAAAGTAGATGATGAAAATTTGAACGAGCAGAGGCGTGCCGCGGATGACGTCAACGTAGATTTTGCAAGGCCAACGAAGAATTCTCGACTTTGAGAGCTGCCCCAGACCGAGACAGAGGCCAACAAGTAAGCCAAAGCCAACAGCCAAGGCGGTGATTTCAAGCGTAACCCCAGCACCTTTAATAAGCAGTGGAATACTGTTTGATATCAGTGATAAGTCAAAATCCATCTCGTAACCTCTAAGCGGTGAGTCTATATATTGTCAGTCTGGTCTTTTTGAGCCTAATGAGGAGAGGCTCGCAAAGGTGTAGGTAAAACGCCCATCATTCTACCGATAGCTGCGCGAAGTGTCCAACGATTCGGGACTCTCTGTGCAGAAAAAAATGGGAGATTGAGAAAACGCCGTTTGTCTCATAACTCAACAAACGGCGTTATCTATCAATAAAGCATCTTATTGAGCGAACCAGTTGTCATAGATCTTCTGGACTTCGCCGCTGGCCTTCAATTCGTCGTAGGCCTTATTCAATGCGTCGAGCAACTTCGTGTTGCCTTTCTTCACTGCGAAACCGTACCATTCAGCATCAGCGATTTCAGTGGAGAGCTGGAAGTTCTTAGCCTGGTTGGGCTTCGTCTTCAAGAAGTAGGCGAGCACCGGGCGGTCGAGCACAACAGCTTCAGCGGAAAGACCAGAGGAGAGGTCCATAAAGGCTTCACTCGTGGTATTGAACGTCAAGACCTTAGCGTTCAAGGTCTTCTTGGCGTATTCAGCACCCGTGTTACCGATCTGAGCGGCAATGGTCTTACCCTTCAAAGATTCAAAGGTCGGGAACTTTTCAGCGTTCTTCTTGAGCGTGAGGTAGGAGAGACCCGATTCGTAGTAGGGCTTCGTGAAGTCCACTTTCTTCTGACGTTCTTCAGTAATGGAGATACCTGCGGCAGCGACGTCAATGGCGCCAGTGCTCAAAGCCGGAATCAAAGCGTCAAAGCCCATGCTGGAGACTTCCACTTCGTAGCCAGCCTTCTTACCCACAGCCTTGATCAATTCAATATCAAAGCCCGTAATCTGATTGCTCTTCGTGTCCAAGAATTCAAACGGGGCGAAGGTCGGTTCCGTACCAACGCGCAATTTTTCAGCAGCAAAAGAGGTGCTCACAAGAGCGGCGGACAATGTAGCTACGAGGATGATTTTTTTCAACATGGTAAGTGCTCCAAGATCTGAAATTTTGTCGAGTTGAGTTTACGAAAGAGGGGGAACTCAACGATCGTGAGAATCACTATAACGAAACAAAGTTTTGTCTGTTCCGATTTTCTACCTAGATTTTTTGACGTTTTTCTCTTTTTTGAGGGGAAAAGTCATTCTGTTGGTGTTTAGCGCTCAAATGGCGACAATTTGTCGACAAATCAAGATATTAAGTCGACACAATAGAGCGCTTCGTCAGGAGTTTTTTCCAATTTTGTTTTGCCAAGGCAAAATCGGCCAGCCTGCTTTTTGCGCTTCAGCGGCGAGCTTAGGATCTGGATTGACGCAGTAGCAGTCGCCAGCGGCTCGCGCAAGCGGTAAATCGTTGCGACTATCCGTGAAAAAGACAACTTCCGAGAGCGTGTGACCAAGCGAAGCGAGTTGCTTTTCTAAGCAATGAATCTTGCCCGCTTGAAAGGGCGGGACGCCGACAACTTCGCCCGTGAGGTGATTCTCGTGAGTAGCAAGATCGACGCCAAAACTCTCGGGGATTCCAAGCAGTTTTTCGCCAATAGGCTGAACAAGGAAAGTATTGGACGCGGAAATAATCATCACATCCATTCCGAGACGGCGCGCTTCAGCAATCGCATCAAGTCCTTCTTGATAGACCGTTGGCGCAATGTAGCGCGCCATGAAGCGCTCCCCATGCACGGCGAGCTCATCCATCGAAAGGTAGGAGAAGAAAGGAATGATTTCTCGCAAATAATCTTCAAGGAGCAAGGTTCCCGCGATATAGCGCTCTTCCATTAAGCGGTCTACTTCTAGAAAACGAGGATCGGTGACGAGCTTTTCTTCTAATAGATAACGAGTCCAGTCGACAGTCGCGTCGCCCGCAATCAAAGTGTGATCAAGGTCGAAAACACAAACACGAGGCAGCTGCCCAGTGCTAGGTATTGGGCGAAAGAGTGTGGAAGACATCGGGTGAACTCCATTCTTTTTTGGTTGGTAGTCCTTTCATCATACTGGAGGAAAGACAAGCTTGGTGGCATCGCGCACACTTCTTTCAAAGTGGTGCTAAAGTGAAAAGCACAACAAAAGAATGCTGCATGCTTCATAAAAAAATGGCGGGTGGTGTTCTTGATGGAGGAAATGATGGGTAAAGAAATTGAACGCAAATTTTTAGTGCATGGTACTGCATGGCGCCAGCTCGCTGCTGGGGTGCACTATCGCCAGGGGTATCTCAACAGTCAGAAAGATCGCACCGTTCGAGTGCGCACGGTAGGAGAAAAAGGCTTTTTAACCGTGAAGGGACCCACGCACGGGATTACTCGACTCGAGTTTGAATATGAGATTCCATTGAAGGACGCCCTCACGATGCTGAACGACTTAGTGGAGCAACCGATTATTGAAAAGATTCGCTACCGCATTCCAGCAGGAGATTTGGTCTGGGAAGTCGATGAATTTTTAGGGGTCAATGAAGGGCTAATTGTGGCCGAAATTGAGTTACCTGAAGAGAATACCCCCTTTGAAAAGCCATCTTGGATCGGGGAAGAAGTTTCAGGAGAGCCTCGCTACTACAACTCTATGCTTGCGATAAACTCCTATCGCACTTGGCAAGAGAGGAAATAAAGGGGAAAAAATTTTGATGAAAATGAGGCGCTAGATAGCGCCTCATTTTTTTTAGGTATGAAAAATTGCGAATAGCCTTCTCTAAGAATAGGATGTAAGAGATTGAGTATAAAATTTGTTGAATTTCCAGTTTTGAAGAAAAGTCACCCAATGTGCCCCAAATCCCTAATATCTCTCAATCTATTGATATTGCTGGTGGTTAAAGGCTCTTTTCCCTATTTTTGAAGCTCTGGAGATGGTGCTTCTTTTTCTCGATTTTGAGCGCTTTTTTTGTCCTTTTTCTAACGTTTGTACGTTTCCTCTGAAAGAACACTTTTAAGTGAAAAGAAGAGACGCAAAATAGAGCCTATTTGCTCCTTTTGGGGAACCTCTCAAGGGTTTCCCTCTTAGAGGAAAAGTGATGTCTGAAATTCTATATCTCTTTCATCACTTTGTTAGACAGTAATTTAAACTATCTCATAAAATTTTTATGTAGTAAAAGGCAAAGTAGAGACTAAGTCAATTTTCTAAAATAATTTTAGAAAATTTTTTTATAGGAGAAAAATTCTCTAATGCACTCTCTAAGAAGTGAAAACAAGATATATAAATTTTTGTATGTAAGAAAAAATTCTTCAAACTAAACAACTTAGCGTATGTTAAAGCCTCTCTAAGAATGAAAATATGAAAGTTATCAAAAATTGTATAGATCGTTTTTAGAGATCTTTGAAAGTCAGTCCAGTCGCGTGAAAATTTGCCATAAAATAAAAAATTTTTCTTCAAAAAATCTCGAAATATACTCTCTAAGAAGGAAAATAAAGAAAATTTCCGAAAAAGTTTCACTCGATTCCCATCTAAAAAATGGAAAAAATGCACCGCAAACTCACGCAAAAAACGAGTTCGCCTCTTTGACGGAAAGTTGGGGATCGAGTTTTTGAAGCCACAAAATTTTCTCTCTCCTTGAAAGTATGAAAACCATCGAACACTATTCTCTAAGAGGGAAAAAGAGAGAATTGAAGAAAAATATAACTGAAATCTTGCCAGTTTTTAGGTAATACTTACACATACGACTTGTAAACTACTTTTTATCCCTGTGAGAGTAAGTTGTTACTCGTATTTCTAGAAGTGCTTTCGGTATGACCTTGAGCTATATCAAAAGAAAAAGCTCCCTGGCGCTATGCTAAAATTTCCACGTCAGCCAGTCACTTCTTTCCTTTCAGGACCACTCATGCCACCATCTGAATTCGAACCGTTTGATATGCAAGACGAGTTCGGGTCAATGCTTTCTTTTAACAATTCTTTCGATGACGAATTTTCTCATCGCGAGCTAGATATGCATGTGATGGAAACTTGGCGCTATTGGGAGGAAGAAAAACGAACCACGTCAGGCTTGAGTCCAGAAATAGATTTTTGGGATCCCCAGAGCGAGATCGATTTCTATGGTGACAGAGGGTTGGGCTACTACTCTCTGATTCCTTTTGGCCAATATCTTGCCCGCCGATCCGAAGAGTTTGGTCCGATAGGCATTCCCCGTTCTCCATCTCCAGAACCCGTTGCTACTCCCATGTCATGGGCGCGTTTTCGCCATCTTGTGCGTTACTATCGAGAGTGTGCGCGACTTGAAAACGATGCGCTTTGCGCGATCCCTCTTGAGATGGTTGGGAAAAAAAGCGGTTTTTCTCACGCATGATGAGGATTGGTATCCTCGCGCGGGTGACTGGGAGCGCTGGATTCCAGAAAAGGGGAGCGAGCACTATGAAGAACTCGATCCTTTTGAGCACCATGTGAGTTTGGGGTACCCCCTTTGCGTACACCCAGTGAAAGATACACAAGGGAAAACACGTCTTTCTATCGAACCAGTCTTTTATTGGCGACTCTCAGTGACGAAACGCGCTGGAGAAAAGCCAGGTTTTCTTTGCCAATTGCTCAATCCTGAAGCCAAGCCCGAAGTGAACCACGCCTGGTTGCGTCGCGTTTGTCGTGGAAAGGGTAAGGAAGAAGGCTTCTTGAGAGACTGTGGGATGCTTCCCAAAACGCTCTTATCTGATCGAGATGAAATCGCCCTAGAGATTGACTACGCTCTTTCGCAATTTGTGAAGGTGCTTGAGTCGCACTTTGCTCGCCATATGCGTGAAAGCCTTAATCCAGAGGATTTGCGCTGTGTGGGATTTGATGGGGAACCTGAGCTTGGGTATTACAACCGCGCCATTCTCTTTAATGAAGAAGCCTCTGCTTTTACCCGCAATCTAGAGAAAGAATTGCGTCATCTGGAGCATGTGCCCGACCAAGTTTTAGAAGGAACGGCGCTCAAAGCATTTTTTAGTGCTGATCGAGTTGAGCATGAAGAGAGCCCTTTACTGATTGCCGATGCGTTTGATTTGGAGCGCTTCACGCTACGTCAACGAGAAGCGGTGAGTTGTATGCTCTCAGAGCCCCTCACTGTGGTACAAGGGCCGCCAGGCACAGGGAAGAGCCAAGTTTTAGTTGGTGGCATGCTAAACGTGAATGCGCACGGCGGTAGAGTGCTCGTCTCGGCCACACCCCATAAGGCGATCGATGCTATTGAAGAGCGCCTCGGGAAAATGCACGATCTCGTAGGCGACTATCCGTTTTTGCGACTCCAGTCTCCAAGAGCGACTTTTTTAGACAAATTAGAAAAGAAATTTTCGGCCCTTTTACCAGAACTTCAGCTTGCGATGAGCAAAGAGGCTGCGGAGCAACTCTCCGTTGCCAGAGAAAAACTTTTGCAAGCAGTACAATTTCGCTCCCAAGTTGAAGAGAGAGCAAAGCGCTATCTCCTCTTGCGCGAGAAAATGGAAGTCGCTTACCGCGTCATGAAAAAAGAGCGGGAACGTGATCCCAATCTTCCTCAAAAAGCACACGAAAAAGATATCCGTCGTGTGCGAGGCTATGAACGTGCACTTGCCAATTGGCGTGGTAGCGCGTGGTAGCGCAACATTTTTCAACTGCGCCATCCGCTCCTAAACACTTTGTTTCGTCAGTGGGTTCGCTCATTAGGGAAAGGTTCTCTTCCTTATTGGAAGGGAGCTAGCTCGGAGCAGTTGTCTCATATTGTTGAGGAACTAAAGCACCTCAAAAATTACGTTTTCGCCCGAACGAGCCTTACAGAAGCGTGGCGAGAAAAAGAGTTGCTCCCAGGGAACTATTCGCTTTATACCCAGCAGATCGCAGAGCGTAATTTCGCTATTGCAGAAGCTTTCCCAGTGACGGTCCGTTCACTTAACGCGCTACGCCTTTACGAAGCGCTTGCGCAATATTTTCCAATCAAAGATTATGTTGGACAAAAGGCAAAGAAATACCTTTTGGACAGCGAAGAACTCATTGCTTGGTGCGCTTCTCATCGAGATAAAGAAAAAGAAATTTTACGGTCAGTTTTCCCTTCCTGGGGTGTGACTGCGTTATCAGTCGGAAGTCAAATTCAGCTTTCACCGGCCACTTTTGATCTTCTCATGATTGATGAGTCTTCTCAAATTAATGTGGCGCAAGCGCTACCTTTGCTTTTCCGTGCAAAGCGAGTGGCAGTAGTGGGCGACCCCATGCAGCTTGCCTTTATTTCGAGTGTCACCGAGTTAGAAGAAAAGATTGCGCGAGAGCGCGCGGAACTCACTGCAGAAGAAGCACGAGAGTATTGCTACAACAAAGTCTCGCTCTACGATTTGGCATATCGACGAGCGACGGCATGCCGCGTTTTCTTAGCGGATACGTTTAGAAGTTGTGCGCCTATCACGGCCTACTGCAGCCACTATTTCTATGGTGGAAGACTGCGTACCGCCACTGATGAAAATCGATTGAAAGTGCCCTTCCTTCGTGAGCCTGGGATTGAGTGGATCTCGGTAAAGAGTGAAGTGAAACGTGGGAGAGATGGCACGAGCTGCTATGCGCCAGAAGAAGTCGACCGCGTGGTAGAGCTCGTCAAAACACTTTTACTCGATGAGCGCTATGAAGGTACCGTCGGTGTTGTCACCCCGTTTGCTTATCAAGGAGAGGTCATCCGCGAGGCAGTTGAGGCGGAAATTCCAGAAGAGATTCTTCAGAAAACGCAATTTGTTTCGGCGATTTCGCACGCTTTTCAGGGAGGAGAGCGTGACGTGATGATTTTGAGTTTGTGCGCGGGATCTGGGATGCCGCCAGGGTGCTTACGCTTTATCGCGGATAACCCATCAATTTTCAACGTGGCAATTAGCCGCGCCAGAGCACTTTTACTTGTCGTAGGGGACTACACGTGGGCAGCGAACTCTCGTATTCCATTTGTTGAAGGACTTACCCAGAACTGGCAAGATGCATTGGACAAAACACGAAGTGAGAATGAATGGTCTGAAAGAGAGCAGCTTATCCAACATCTTCGAGAGGCAGGTCTTCCTCTTTGTGTGCATAAAAAATCAGGCGGACGTTTTATCGATATCGCGCTTGAAGACCGTTCGGTGAAATTAGCGCTGATGTTGAGCACCTCAATGCGTGAGGCAACGTACTGGCTTGATGCGGATCTTGTCTCTCAAGGCTGGCTTGCCTATCGCCTCTGGCACCATGAATTAACGGATCATTTAGAAGAGTGCGTCGGGCGCGTGGTCTCACTTTGGCAACGTGCGCATGAAGAACGTGAACCCATAGCGATGTGATGGAGCCAAGAGTCCCTGGTGGTTGAAAACATAGGCTGGATTGTCGGTGGGGGGCATCGCTGGACCCATGGTGCCCCCTCGTATGCCCCATCGCGCCCCCAATTCAGACCCCAATAAAACTGGAATAAAGAGGGGAACGTATAAGGACAATAATGGCGCAACTTCGCCTGAATGCCAAGAAAATAAAGGACTTTTCAGCGTAGGTGAAAAAAATGGGAAGAAGCTTATGAAGATAAACTGGCGGAAGGAGAGGGATTCGAACCCTCGATACGGAATATCCGTATGCCGCCTTTCCAGGGCGGTACATTCAACCACTCTGCCATCCTTCCGAGATGATACGAAGAGAGCCTTTTCAGCAAAAGGTCGCCTCGTCAAATGTTGAGAAGAGAAAGTATACACGGTTTTTGAGAAAAAGCAAGTTTTTGTCCATACCGTATTTTTAGGATAAACCCGAGATCACTGTTAGGAGTAGGTCGGCTAGAGGATTTTCAGTGCATTCGAGCTGTGCCAGAATCTATATGAGTGTTTTCTTTGCTAAACTCATCGATTGTCTGAGCTTCAGACAAGGAAGGATGTCTACATGCCTCTCAACCGAAAAGCACGATTTGCACTGCCTGCTCTTATTGATCGCGAAGACGAAGAGAATATTTTTTTCGTTCTCGAGGAGCTCGGCTTAGCGCATCTGCAAAGCATGTGGATTAAAAAGCATGAACCAGAGCGCTCTGGAGCGGCTGCAGTGCATGCACAGGAGGTTGCCTTTTTTGGTGACTTGCTCACGATTCTTTCTGGCGAAGCTCAATCTAGACGTGTGAAACCGAATACTTGGGCGGGAGACCGATTGGCCTCGCATTTGGCAGTGAGTTTAGGACTTGATGGACAGACCGATAAGCGCATCATCCGTGAAGCCATGGAACGCTTTTTAGATGACCTAAATTTATTGACCTCGTATGAGCAAAGCGTAAAAGCAGCGGGCCGAGTGATGCCTTCTAAAGACTACAATGATTTGATGGAAGGTTGGTCTGCACTTTTTGCTGGAAAAGCGAATCGACTCCTGACTCCACTACCGTTGTTGCTGCATAAAGTCAACGAGATGGCCTAACGAAATTTCAGCGCGTGAAAAGAATTCTATTTTTATCTATAAGGGGAAGTCATGCCTAGTAATCAGTATGAAACCTTAATGCGCCATGTCTACGAGCATGGCACTCATAAGTCTGACCGTACGGGGACGGGAACGAAATCCGTCTTTGGCTATCAGATGCGATTTAATCTTCAGGAAGGCTTCCCTCTCGTGACGACAAAAAAGTTGCACCTGCGCTCGATCATTCACGAGTTGCTCTGGTTCCTGAAGGGCGAATCCAATATTAAGTACCTCAAAGACAATGGGGTGAGTATTTGGGATGAATGGGCGGATGAGGACGGCAACTTGGGTCCAGTCTATGGCGTGCAGTGGCGCAGTTGGCCAACGCCCGATGGTCGTCACGTTGACCAAATTTCCAATGTGCTCAAGCAGATCAAAGAAAACCCAGACAGCCGCCGTATGATCGTCTGCGCTTGGAACCCGGGTCTCATTGATCAGATGGCATTGCCACCTTGCCACTGTCTTTTCCAGTTTTATGTGGCCGATGGGAAGTTGAGCTGCCAGCTCTATCAGCGCTCCTGCGATATTTTCTTGGGCGTACCCTTTAATATCGCCAGCTATTCGCTTCTCACACACATGGTCGCGCAGCAGTGCGATTTGGAACCGGGTGACTTTGTCTGGACGGGCGGCGACTGTCACCTCTACGATAACCATATGGAACAGGTGGAGCTGCAGTTAAGCCGTGAACCTCGCCCCTATCCGAAGTTAGTGATTCACCGCCGCCCGGATTCGCTCTTTGATTATCGCTATGAAGATTTCGAGATCGTAGACTACGATCCGCATCCTCATATCAAGGCACCTGTCGCGGTATAAGGAGCAAGTTGAGATGATTCTCGATATGATCGTTGCCATTGCGCAAAACCGTGTGATTGGTTCAGACAATAAAATGCTCTGGCATATTCCAGAAGACTTTGCTCACTTCAAAAAGACGACCATGGGTCACCCCATCATCATGGGAAGAAAAACCTGGGAGTCGTTAGGACGTCCTTTGCCTGGGCGCAAAAATGTTGTGATCACGCGTCAAAAGGATTATGAAGCAGAGGGGGCTGAAATCGTTTCTTCACTCGAAGAAGCCCTCAAATTATTGCGTGATGAACCGAGAGTTTTTGTGATCGGTGGCGGCGAAGTTTATCGTCAGGCGATGCCACTTGCTGACCACATGTGGGTGACGATTGTGGGGAAAAATTTTGAAGGAGATACGACCTTCCCAGAGATTGATCCCTCGGTCTGGAAAGAAACAGTCACTCACATTTTGTCCCCGACGGAAACTCGCCCTTACACGGTGAGCTTTAATGAGTATCATCGTCGGTAAGACTTCGCCCTGTGAATAAAAAAACCAGTTGCCTAAAAATTGAGCAACTGGTTTTTTTTATCTAAACCTTGACAGAGTAGACTTTTCGGTGTAGTGCTTGATCAGTTATTCACACAGCCAAAATAAAGTTGTTCACAGAAACTGTGTGTAACTCTGGAAAAAAGAGTCTTTTTCAGTCCTAGATCCTTGTTAATCAATGACTTAGGTGTTTGCTCAATTTTTAAGCAACTGTGGACTTCTTCTTCACAGGGTGAAAGAGTGTCCGAGTAAACCCTCAAGCACTTTTTTCTCGAACGGGTGGAAGAAAAAAATTGGCAAGAAAAAAACGCTGTTTCCTCATCGAAGAAACAGCGTTTTGAAATTCTGGTGCGGCTGGCAGGATTCGAACCCACGACCCTCTGGTTCGTAGCCAGATACTCTATCCAACTGAGCTACAGCCGCAAATTGTTCTCGGCACTTTTCAACAAAATTGTTTAGTTTTGGCGCGGCTGGCAGGATTCGAACCCACGACCCTCTGGTTCGTAGCCAGATACTCTATCCAACTGAGCTACAGCCGCTTCAAAAAGTGGAGAAAACGTATATTACACACTTTTTTCCAAGAATACAAGAGGAAAGGGCGAAATACCGTAAAAAAGTGATGACTGCTCAATTTTAAAGCAAACATCACTCAAGAGAGAATTCGCTCAAAGCGCTTCTTAATCGCGGCGAGCGATAAGAGAGATGTACTCTACGCCGCTCTCTCCCTCACGTGTATTTTCTTCTAGGTAGTGGTGACCTGTCTGGGTGCAAAACTCTTTGAGGTCAGGGATGCTGTGCGGATCCGTGCTAATGACGCGAATCTTTTCCCCTGCTGCCATCTTAGTAAGAGCCTTCTTGGTTTTGAGTACTGGAATAGGGCAGGTCTCTCCTGGTAAACAAAGCTCGGTAATCGTCAGATCAGTAGCCATGAGAATTCTCTCAAACAAAAAAACGAAGTAAGAAGAAAAGGGTTGTTGACCAGATAAAATCCTCAACAACCCTTTGTTCATTTTTGATTAACTTTGAGTGATGTCTCTTGTGGTGACTAACACTCAATAGTGGTAAAGCTCAAAATTAATTAGAGCTTGGATTCCACCCAACCCTTAACCGCAGCGAGCGCTTCGTCAAGCTTATCAGCAGACTGGGCACCAGCCATAGCCATATCGGGCTTACCACCGCCCTTACCGCCCAACGGGACGGCAACGACGTTAACCAAGTCACCAGCCTTGATGCGGTCAGTGAGGCCGCGAGAGACGCCAGCGGCGAGCTGAACTTTACCGTCAGCGGAGACCGTAGCGAGCACAGCGACCACCGTGCCAAGCTTATCCTTCACTTTGTCCATCGTTTCGCGCAAGGCTTTCACATCAACGCCATCGAGACGAGCCGTCAAGACCTTGACGCCCTTGACATCAATAGCCTGATCAATGAGGCTGTCGCCCACACGAGAGGCCATCTTGCTCTTTAACTGATCAAGCGCCTTTTCCAAGGACTTCAAATCATCGAGAAGGCCAGAAACCTTCGCCGGCAATTCTTCCGTCTTCACATTCAAGCGACGAACCACATCGTTCAAGACTTCAGCGTTGTGTTGGGCAACGCGCAAGGCGTTCATACCCGTCTGAGCTTCGATACGGCGCACACCAGCGGCCACACCAGCTTCAGAGATAATCTTGAAGGAACCAATGTCGCCTGTGCGAGCCACGTGGCAACCACCGCAGAATTCGATAGAAGAACCAATATTCAACACGCGAACGATGTCATCGTACTTTTCGCCGAAGAGCATCAAAGCGCCAGTTTCCTTAGCTTCATCGATCGGCATCACACGAGCCTGAGTGGCGGTGTTTTCTAGGATTTCATGGTTGACCATGTCTTCCACAGCCTGAATTTCTTCAGCCGTCATGGGCTTGTTGTGCGAGAAGTCAAAGCGCAAAACATCGGGGCTCACCAAAGAACCCTTCTGCTGGACGTGTTCGCCCAAGACTTTGCGCAAGGCTTTCTGCAACAAGTGCGTGGCGGAGTGGTTACGGGTTGTCGCGGCACGCAATTCTTCGTTCACACGAAGCGCGAACGTTTCGCCAACGCTCACATGACCTTCAACAACGTGAACGTGCTGACCCGTTACTTTGCCCTTGACGCGGAATGTATCGAGCACATCAAGAATGGAGGTGTCGTTTGTGGCACGCCCCTTGTCGCCCACCTGACCGCCTTGTTCAGCGTAGAACGGAGTCTTGTCAAAGACCACCACTGCATCGTCACCTGCGTCAATCGTCTGAACAGCTTCGCCGTCGCGGTAAAGCGCGATCACCTTGGCGTCTTTTTGTTCGAGCGTTTCGTAGCCAGTGAAGACCGTATCGGCGCCCGTGTATTCGAGACCCTGAGCCATCTTGAACTTCGCATTGGCGCGAGCAGCTTCACGCTGGCGGGCCATCGCAGCGTCAAAACCTTCGATGTCCACTTTGAGGTTACGTTCGCGGCAGACGTCAGCCGTCAAGTCAGCAGGGAACCCGTAGGTGTCGTGCAGCTTGAAGAGGATTTCGCCATCCAAGACGCCATTTTCGCAATGTGCGATAGCGTCTTCGAGGATTTCCATGCCCTTGCTAATCGTCAAGAAGAAGCGCTGTTCTTCTTCTTTAATGACTTCAGCAATACGCGGATTGTTGAGTTCAGGATAAGCTTCGCTCATTTCCGTGCGAAGGGCATCGACCAACGTGTAGAAGAAGGGAGAACGAGCCTCCAACTTGTAGCCGTGGCGAATAGCGCGGCGACAAATACGACGCAACACATAGGAGCGGCCTTCGTTGCCAGGCAAAATGCCGTCAGCAATGGAGAAAGCGCAAGCGCGGATGTGGTCAGCGATCACCTTCAAAGACGGGGAGTTGATGTCAGCAGGCGTTTCGCTCACAGAGTCAACAGCCTTCTTAGCGGCAGCCAAGAGGTTCTTGAAGAGGTCGATATCGTAGTTGTTGTGCACGCCCTGAAGAACGGCAGCAATACGTTCGAGACCCATACCCGTATCAACGCTGGGCTTGGGCAAACGGTGCATTACACCGCGTTCGTCGCGGTTAAATTGCATGAACACGAGGTTCCAAATTTCGATGTAGCGGTCGCCATCTTCGTCGGGACTGCCCGGAGGGCCGCCTTGCACATCAGCACCGTGGTCATAGAAGATTTCCGAGCATGGACCGCAAGGACCCGTGTCGCCCATCATCCAGAAGTTGTCGGACATGTAGCGAGCGCCCTTGTTGTCACCGATGCGAACGATGCGTTCTGCGGGAACGCCCACTTCTTTGTTCCAGATGTTGTAGGCTTCGTCGTCTTCTGCGTAGACGGTGACCCACAATTTTTCAGCCGGAAGCATGAAGTGCTTCGTCAAGAGTTCCCAGGCGAAGTTAATGGCATCGTGTTTGAAATAATCGCCAAACGAGAAGTTGCCGAGCATTTCAAAGAAAGTGTGGTGACGTGCGGTGTAACCCACATTGTCCAAGTCGTTATGCTTGCCGCCTGCGCGAATACATTTCTGACTGGTGGTGGCACGGGAGTAGGGGCGCTTGTCGAAACCAAGGAAGACGTCCTTGAATTGGTTCATACCAGCATTGGTGAAGAGCAAGGTGGGATCGTTACCCGGAACCACAGGGCTCGAGCTAACAATCGTATGTCCTTTGCTTTCGAAGAACTTCAAATAGGTTCGACGAATATCTGCGACTTTCATAGTAATTGTTTCTTCAATGATTGATAGGAGCACTCAGAGCCACAGAGAGAGGCCAGTTCTGAGTGCGGGAATTCTGTCTGTGAAGGAGTGGCATGTTATGCGCTTCCTTCATGCGAAAATATCTATTTTACCTCTAACTCGCTTTTTCACGCGAATAAGAAGAAAAAGTTTTTCGCGAGTTTTCTCTTAAAGAGTCTTGATTTTCAAGGCTTCTAGAAAAGGAAAAGCCCCCACAGAAAGGAGAGAATTCTGTGGAGGCTGAGGCTCGTGTCAAGCCTTAAGCAATACGAGAGTAGCCGCCAGTGCGGTTCGATTCACGCAAGTAGCGGTCAAACTGCATAGCGACAGCACGCACGAAGATCTTGCCCTTGGCGGAAACGACTAAACGATCGTCATAGAGTTCAACGAGTTCGTGCTTCATATAGGGCTTCATCTTGGACCATTCGTAGGCGAAGGTTTCGTCAAAGTTGATGCCGAAACGTTCTTCCACGCCGCGCTTCTTCAACTCGAAGTTGCACATAATCGTCATGATCACGTAGCGGCGCAATTCATCGTCGTCGTTGAGCCAGTAGCCACGGTTTGTGGCTAAGTGGCCGGCGCGAATCGCTGCGTAGTAGTCTTCGAGTTCACGCGGGTTGCAAGCGTATGCGTTGTCAATCTTCGAGATCGCAGAAACGCCCAACGCCACCATGTCGCATTCAGCGCGGGTGGAATAGCCCTGGAAGTTACGCTGCAAAGTGCCTTCACGCTGAGCAATCGAGAGCTCGTCATCTTCTTTAGCGAAGTGATCCATCCCGATGTAGCGATAGCCGTTAGCGGTCAAGCGCGTAATGGCGTCAAACATGATGTTGACTTTTTCGACGGTATCGGGCAAATCGGCTGGCAAAATGCGACGCTGGCTCTTGAAGTGGTTCGGCAAGTGCGCATAGTGGTAAAGCGCAATACGATCGGGCGAGAGTTCAAGCACCTGATCAATCGTCTTGGCAAACGTTTCGCGCGTCTGCTTGGGCAAACCATAGATCAAGTCCATGTTGATCGATTCAAAGCCGTTTTCGCGAGCGGCATCAATCGTCGCCTTCGTCATATCAAAAGGCTGAATGCGGTTGACGGCTTTCTGAACTTCGGGGTTAAAGTCCTGAACGCCCAACGACATACGATTGAGACCAAGTCTCTTTAAGTTGGCTACTTTGCTCGCGTCACAGGTACGCGGATCGATTTCGATCGAGAATTCACCGTCTTTGGCAAGCGGGAAGCGCGAGGTGAGCTCTTCCATCAAACGGGCCATTTCTTCTTCGGAGAGGTAGGTTGGCGTACCACCACCGAAGTGCAACTGCTCGAGTTCGCCAGAACCGGTCAACTTTTCCTTGACCATCTGAGCTTCTTGAGCAATCACATCAATATATTCAGCACTGCGCGAGTGGTCGCGCGTAATGATTTTGTTGCAACCGCAGTAGTAGCAGATATCGTTGCAGAACGGCACGTGCACATACAGCGAGAGCGGGGCCGGGAATTTGGCTTGAGCTCGCATGGCGAGTGCTTTTTCATAATCTGCGACACCAAACTCCGTGTGGAAGCGGTCAGCAGTAGGGTAAGACGTGTAGCGGGGTGCGGGTACATCGAACTTGCGAAGCAAGTCCATGTCGGGGAGCTCTACACCACTTGATGCTGGATTCGTCATCTCGTTTTTCTCCGGCTTGTGACTTAGGTTAAACTTCTATGGAATAACTCCTAAGAAGATAGTGGTTTATTGATACTAGTCAAATCAGAAATACTTCGCTAAACTTAGCGAGTAGCCCTCCTCATGCTTCACTTGAGGAAGGTTCTGCTGAATATTGTAGGTTCTTCAGATTACTGCAATATTATTAGTCCCTCGAAAAATGATGATTTTCTCAAAGAAAGTTGATCCTTTTGAAAAGAGGCTTGCAGAACCGAAGAAGCAGTAGTGAGAAGGGTGAACGGGCAACCGTGTGGAGGTGATAGTGCTCTGTTGCGCGCGAGTGTAACTCGGTACTAGTGCGGTCTTTTTGGACATTCCAATAACCACGGACGCTCAGGTCATGGAGATCCCTCGCTCAAGCGGGGCGAAGATCTCGCTCTGATAAAAAATCGATGAATGGCCCTCTAGGCTGTTCACCCAAAAAATTCTTCTGCCACGCCCCCCGTAGAGTTGGTAGAAGGTTCCAGAGGACTGTAGTTTATGAATCTTTCTGCGCTTCGTGTAGCCTGCTCAAGCTGCAATCTAAGGGAAGTTTGCCTGCCCTTAGGCCTCACACTCAAAGAGGTGGAAAAACTCGAAGAGCTCGTTGCCTCGCGTCGCCGCATTCGTCGTGGTGATGTGCTTTATCGCGCGGGCGACTACTTCGACAATTTGTATGCTGTGCGCTTGGGCTTCTTGAAAAGCACCGTCATGAGTAGCGACGGTCGCGAACAGGTCACGAATTTTTTTATGGCCGGTGAAATGATCGGTATCGATGGGATTTCGAGTGACGTCTATTCCTGTGACGTCGTCGCGCTAGAAGATACCGAAGTGTGCGTGATTCCGTACGAAAGAATGGAAGAAGCCACGACGACCATGAGAGCAATGGGCGTTCATTTCCAAAAAATGCTTTCTCGCGAAATCGTGCGTCAGCACGGTGTGATGCTACTTTTGGGGAGTATGCACGCGGAAGAACGTCTGGCCGCATTCTTGCTCTCGCTCTCGCAACGCTTTGAAAACCGCGGTTATTCTCGCAGTGAATTCGTCTTGCGTATGACGCGTGCTGAAATTGGTTCCTACTTGGGACTGAAACTCGAAACCGTGAGCCGTGTGCTTTCTCGCTTCTCGCATGATGGTCTGATTGAGGTGAATCAGAAACACGTGCGAATCTTCGACCCAGAAGGACTGCGCGCGATTGTCTCCGCGGTGAATCTTGATCGTAGCACCCCAGACTATGAAAAGTCGGGTTACGGTAAGCGCATCAATGTGGTGCCTTATAAGGACGAACAAGAGTAAGAGAGAGCAAACGCAAAAAAACGGTGGATTTCAAAAAGAAATTCCACCGTTTTTTTATGGAAAAAGAGAAAAATAGTAAGTAGTTACTCACATGTTTTCTCTTCTCTTAGAGTGATTAGAACGTCACTTTATCCGGATCTTGACCTGAGAAGGTCATTTCTGGGAAGGCATCGATTGCCTTCATGTCTTCGGCGCTTAACTCGAAGTCAAAGATTTCCGTGTTGGAGATAATGCGGCTTTCCGTCACAGACTTGGGCAGCGGCACCAAACCGTTTTGGAGAACCCAGCGCAGAACCACCTGAGCAACAGTCTTGCCGTACTTAGCAGCAAGCGCTTCGAGTTTGGGCTCTTTCAAGAGAGCGCCAGAGCCGAGCGGACTCCAAGCTTCAAGCACAATGCCGTTAGCTTTGCAGAAGTCCACGGTTTCTTGCTGCATCCAACCTGGATGGTATTCAATCTGGTTCACCATGGGCTTCACATCAGCCTTCATCAAAGCGGCCAAGTGGTGTGGCTTAAAGTTAGAGACACCAATGGCTTTAATACGACCAGCGCGATAGAGCTCTGTCATGGCGCGCCACATTTCCAGGTTAATTTCTTCCCAATTTTCAAAGCGAGAAGAAGAGGTAGGCCAGTGAATGAGGTAGAGATCTAAATAGTCGAGCTACAAATCTGTCAACGTACGCTCAAAGGCGTCAAGCGTTGTCTGATAGCCACGGAAGTCGTTCCACACTTTGCTTGTCACAAAGAGGTCTTCGCGAGCCACGCGAGAGGCCTTAATGGAAGCACCCACGCTACGTTCGTTGCCATAAATGGCAGCCGTATCAATATGACGGTAGCCAGCACGCAAGGCGCGTATCACGGAATTCACCGCGGTGTCGCCATCGGGCGTCTGCCAGGTACCAAAACCAACGATCGGCATACCGTAGCCATTGGGAAGAGTGACTTTTGTCGTTAAAGAGGACATTTCATAGCTTCCTATAGTCAAAAGTTTAAAAAGAAAGGAAGTACTCACTACGCAATTTTTCCTTCATTTATTGGGGTATAGAAAAAGATCTCATTTGCTTGGATCTATTTTTCTCACTTTGCTTGCTAGGAGACGCTTCCTTTTCTTCGCTTCCTGGCTAAAAACGACAACCTCTTCTAGCCTTTCTGTAGAAGTCTTTCTAGTACTTACTTAAAAGTTATCGATTTCAGAGAGGCGATAGATATTTTCTTATTTTAGAGGATATGTCCTCGACGACATACGTTCGGTGCAAATTGTCACAGAATCGAGAATTCAGTTATAACCTAAAAAACCCTCTGGAATAAAGAAAACGCCGTCAAGCTTTCGTTGTGCGAGACGGCGTTTCGTAAAAGTGAATATTTACTCATACTCACTCGAACTAGGTGAAATTGCGATCAGTTAGGCGATGGGGTGAACCAAATCTAAGCGATCGGTGCAAAGACCATCAACGCCCACGCGCAAAATTTCCTGTACGCGCTTGGGATCATTCACGGTGTAGCAGAAAACCCAGCGCCCCATAGCGTGGACTTCATCAATCAACTCTTGCGTTAAGCGCTTGTGGTTGCAGTGAAGTGCCACACAGTCGGTTTCTTCTAAGATTTCGCGCCAGTTATCTGGGAATTCATCCACTAAAAAGCCACGAGGAATATCAGGGGCAGCCGCATAAGCACCACGCAGTGCATCGGGCTTAAAGGAGGAGAAGAGCGGCACTTCAGGCACAATACCTTCGGCCTTACCGCCACCAGCTTTGACCAAGTCGCTGTAGAGCTCGGTCGTTAAGTGAGCGACCACTTCACCCGTTTCGCGCTCAAACCCAGGAGCGGGCTTGATTTCAATGTTGAGCCAAACTTGGTTGGCGCGGCACCAACGCACAGCCTGTTCAAAACCGGCGGGAGGTTCGCCCGCGTAAAAGGGGCTGTACCAGCTACCAGCATCGAGCTGACGGATTTCTGCAGCGGTTAATTCCGGCACGCTACGGCTATCGCGGATAATGCGACCGAATTTCGGGTCATGCATGATTACGGGAATGCCGTCTTTGCTCAACATGGCATCGGTTTCAAAAGCATGATAACCGTGCTCTAAACCGACGCGGAAACCAGCCAGGGTATTTTCCGGCCCCATCGTACCTGCGCCACGATGCGCAACGATTTTTCTAAAGGGCCAAGGAAGAAGGGTAGACATCGTTGAAAACTCCACACTATGTGAATGAAAGAGAAGTTTGTCTGCTTATTCTAGGACGATTAGGGGGATTTTTGGGGGCTCGAAAAAGCCGAAAAAAGAAATACACCTTAAGAGAAAGTGATTAGAGAAAAGCTAAGATATTGAGATATAAGGATTTTTTCTCTATCTAAGATCTTTTCCTTATTTTGCATTATCGCGGTGGCTGTGTTCAAATAGAGACTATGCAGTGCTGTTGAAGACTCTAACAGTACTTCCGAATCACATTTTTAATGAGGAAGATAAAAATGCAACGACGTGTACTACTAGAAGCCATGGGTTTACTCTGCGTAACTGCTGGATTGAGCTTTCCGGCAGCCTCTTTTGCGAGCCTGCCCAAGGGAGAAGGTAGTAACCCCGTTCGTTTAGTGGTGCCTTATCCACCCGGAGGTCCGCTTGACGTGTCGGCTCGTGCGATTGCCGATACGGTGAAGGATGATTTGGGCAATGTGATTGTCGACAACCGCCCCGGTGCTGGTGGTGGCGTAGGGATGGCCTACGTTGCACGTCAGCCGGGTGACGGCTACACGATTGTCGTGGGCGCAGTGGCAACGCATGCGATTAACCCGCACCTCTACAAGCGCCTTCCTTACGATCCTGTGAAGGATTTCAAGCCAGTGACCTTGATCGCTCACGTACCAAATGTGTTGGTCGTGACGCCTCAGTTCGCTGAAAAGACCGGTGTGAAGAGCGTTGCAGACTTGGTCGCTTACGCAAAACAGCATGCTGGTGAATTGAATTACGCCTCGGGTGGCAATGGTTCTGCGGGTCATATGGCTGCCGAACTCTTGAAGAACCGTGAAGGCATCAATATGGTGCATGTCCCCTTCAATGGGGCGGCTGCCGCTCGCATGTCGGTTTTGGCTGGTCAAACTGATCTTATTTTCGACAACCTCGCGAGCTGCCTACCCAATATCGAAAATGGTAAGTTGATCGCGCTAGCAGTCACCACCAAGTCTCGTACACCGATGTTGCCTGATGTTCCGACGATGGAAGAAGCTGGTGTGAAGGATTTCGATATTTCAACTTGGTACGGTCTCTTCGTCGAGTCTAGCACGCCAGACGATGTTGTCGCAGATTTGAATAAGGTATTGACTAAAGCATTGACTTCCGCTGAGCTAACAAAGCGATTGGAAAAGTTGGGTGGCATGGTTACCCCAACAACACCTGCTGAATTCGCTCAACTAATTAGTCGTGAAAGTGAAAAGTACGCCCAACTCCTTAAGATTTCGGGCGCTAAAGTGGATTAACTCGCACGACACTACTTCGGCCCCGAGATGTTCGGGGCCGTTGTGTTCCTGAGTGCTGTGCAAAAAGATATTGGTTAAAGGGCTCACGTTGCTATGACGTATCCAATTACCCATAGGACTCCTATGAGAATCAAACACGAAAAAAATTTTTGGGCTGGGGTTTTCTTCGTACTAATTGGGGCGATCGCTGTGGTTGCCGCACAAGAGAACGATTTGGGAAGCCTTTCCCATATGGGGCCTGCCTATTTTCCGACCATTCTGGGTACAGGATTGGTGGTTTTAGGTCTGGTGATTGCCATTAAGGCTCTCTTTATCAAACCTGCCGAGGGCAGTAGCCGTATTGAACCCGTGCACTGGAGCGTGCTCCTGTTCGTATTGGGTGGTGTGGCCTGCTTTGCGTTTGCGCTTCTGAGCTTAGGGTTCATGATTGCGTTGGCACTGATGATTGCCGTCTCTTCGCTTGCCTCTCCGATGGCCCGTCGTAAAGAGGTCGGTGTGTTGATTGTGGTGCTCTGCGCAGTCTGCTGGGGCGTTTTCGTTTATGGACTCGGTTTCCAGGTCCCTGTTTGGCCAAGCTTTTTCTAAGGAAGCCTGGTCATGGATTTAATTGCTAATTTGTGGCTCGGTTTCGAGCAGGCTGTTAGCCTACAAAATTTGCTTTACTGCTTTGTGGGGGTCTCGGTTGGGACACTCATCGGCGTGCTCCCTGGAATGGGTCCTGTGGCAACGGTTGCCATGCTCTTGCCAATTACCTACTCGCTCGATCCTGCAACAGCACTCATCATGCTCGCCGGGATTTACTATGGTGCGCAGTACGGTGGCTCGACGACAGCAGTGCTCGTCAATATTCCTGGCGAAGCCGCAGCGGTGGTGACGTGTCTAGATGGACACAAAATGGCTCGCGCAGGGCGCGCTGGCGCGGCTCTAGGGGTCGCTGCCATCGGGAGCTTTATCGCTGGCTGTTTTGCCACGGTACTCATTGCTGCTTTTGCGGAACCCTTGACCGAACTGGCCTTTAAGTTTGGTCCTACCGAATACTTCTCTTTGATGGTGCTGGGGCTCGTGAGCGCTGTAGTGCTCGCTAACGGCGACCTCTTGAAAGCCATTGCGATGATTTTCGTGGGGCTACTGTTGGGGCTTGTGGGCACGGACGTCAACTCTGGCGCTCTACGCTACACCTTCGGTATTGATGAGTTGATGGAAGGGCTTGACTTCGTCGCTTTATCCATGGGGATCTATGGTTTTGCTGAGATTATGCGAAACCTTGAGCAGAGCCAGACTCGCTCCTTTGTTCCCGAAAAAATTAAGAGCGTTTTGCCTAGTAAAGAGGAAATGAAGGCTTCTGCGGGCCCGATTGCCCGTGGAACGATCTTGGGCTCTCTTTTGGGGATTCTGCCTGGTGGCGGCGCCTTGCTCTCGAGCTTTGCCTCCTACACTTTGGAGAAGAAGCTCGCTGGCAAAAACGCGACTCCCGCCTTTGGTGAAGGCAACATCCGTGGGGTGGCGGGTCCAGAGTCTGCCAATAATGCTGGTGCGCAAACGAGCTTCATTCCGATGCTCACCTTGGGGATTCCGTCTAACGCGGTGATGGCGTTGATGATTGGGGCAATGATGATTCATGACATCACCCCTGGACCTCAAGTGATGCAAATGAACCCTGATCTTTTCTGGGGGCTGATTGTTTCGATGTGGGTGGGTAACCTCATTCTCATTATATTGAATCTCCCGCTGATTGGGGTTTGGGTGCAACTCTTGCGAGTGCCGTATCGTTGGCTCTATCCTGCGATTTTGTGCTTCTGCTGTATCGGGGTCTTCTCGATTAGCAACAACGTTTTCCATATTTGGATGACGATTGGCTTCGGGCTTTTGGGCTACATCTTCTATAAGCTCGACTGTGAAGGAGCGCCGCTGATTCTTGGGTTCATCTTGGGCCCGATGATGGAAGAATATATGCGCCGTGCGCTGATTCTCTCGCGAGGCGATCTCACGACTTTTGTGACGAGTCCCATTTCCGCGGGTTTGCTTCTTGTCTCGTTAGTTTTGCTTCTCTTGGTGCTTGCACCAAGTATTCGCAAAGGACGAGAAAAAGCCTTCCAAGAAGACTAAAAACTTTTCAACCAATGCAAAAGAGCCAAGGACCGAAATCCTTGGCTCTTTGCTTTGTGTGATGAGTTTTAGCGATTAACGAAGCATCACCGCATTCGTGCCAGCCGTACGACCAAAGACCATGCAGTCTGCGATCGCGTTACCGCCCAAGCGGTTCGAGCCGTGGATGCCGCCAGTGACTTCACCAGCAGCATAGAGCCCAGGAATGACGTTCCCTTCGGCGTCAAGCACTTGACCTTGTGGATTGATCTTAATGCCGCCCATCGTGTGATGCACAGTTGGCACCTTACGACTAGCGTACCAAGGACCTTCGGTCATCTGACGGTCAGCCTTGTTGTTCGCCACAAAGCCCAATTCATCAGGTGTCTTGGTTTCAACAGCCTTGTTGTAGGCGTCGATACTGGCCTTTAATTTGGTCAGATCCATCTTGCACTTCTGAGCGAGCTCTTCGAGCGTGTTGGCTTCAACAACGGCACCGACTGCGGCCATATTCTTAATGGAATCGCCATTGTTGTCGATGAAGTCACGAGAGGGATAACGCAGATGGTTCACTACAATCCAGTACTGGCCACCCTTTTGTGCAAAGATCGCCTTGGCTAAAACGTCGCGCGCTGCGCCTTCGTTCACAAAGCGCTCCCCATCACTATTGACAAAGATACGGTTGCGACCCGAGGTGCGGATGTGTTCCATCAAACCAGTGCCTGGTGTGCCACAAGGATGGAGCTGAATGTCGTCTAAGCCCACAAGTGCAGCACCATATTTTTCAGCCAAAATCAGGCCTTCGCCCTGGGCGGCTTTGTTTAAGTTAGTCGTGCCGATATGGTTATTCAATTCCACGTCTTTCCAAACGCCGGTATTTACTTTCTGGCGAAGCGGAATGTTGGCACCAAAGCCACCCGTGGCAATCACCACGGCCGGACTCTTCACGTTAATCGTACGACCGAAATTCTTAGCGACGACCCCAGTGATGCGACCATCTTCTTTCTTTAAATCGATGACTTGCGCGTCAGTGTAGACCTCAATAGCGCCATTGGTTTCAGCAATACGCTTTTCAAAAGCACGAATGTAGCTGTTGCCAGACGGAGTAGAAGGATAGTGACTACGCTGCCAGAGCGCGCCTGTTGCGGTACCGACTTCATCCTTAAAGATCACGCCTTCCATTTCCATCCAGTGAACGGCATCGAGTGCGCGAGAGGTGAGGTGACGCACGAGAGCGGGATCGCCTTTATCATGGCCGCCGTGCATAGTTTGTTCAAAGAAGTAGCGAGTCGAGTCTTCAATACCTTGCTTACCCTGGCGAAGCGGATCAGGTGCATTGAGTGCACCTTCACTCACGTTTGTCGAACCGCCTAAGAAGCCTAATTTTTCAAGAATGATGACCTTACGAGCACCAGCTTCGTAAGCAGAAATCGCAGCAGCAAGGCCAGAACCGCCGCCACCAACAATGACCACATCAGACTGTAGATCAAGCACACCCACAGGATGCGTTACACAGGATGCGTTATTTAACGCTTCCATATCTTGAGTGGCCCCTTGAAGCGCTTTCTTCACGCCTTCACGCACAGCAAAAGAACTGAGTGTAGCCCCAGTAATGCCATCAACACCTAAACTCTGGTAGTCCAAGATTTTGGCAGTCACTTTTTCAATGGCTTTGCGACCAACGCCAATCGTTTCAAGGTTTTCGCTTGCATCAATCTTTTCAATACGGTGCTCAGAAACTGTCACTTTGACTGTGACTGGGGCGTTGTGCCCAGTGACGGTGGCGCTATAAGTGCCAGGTTTGAAAGTGTATTGAGGTTGGGTGTTTTCAGCTGCTTGAGCTTGGCAAGTGAGACCCAAGAGCGCGAGGTTAAGGGCGAGGATGAGTTTTTTCATGATGCAGTTCAACTCCGGTGGTCAATGAGAGGAGGTTATCCAGTCCATTTTAAAGACTCGAGTGAACAAAATCCTCTAGGGTTTTCCCAGAGAAGCAACTCTGTGGAGAATCTTCCTCTCAGGACGAGAAAAGCTCGGAAAAGAGAAATCATAAGTGTTCAAAAATATTAGTCCAAACTAATTGAAATTTATCCATTGTCCAATAGATAAAAATTTCTTTCTGTAGCGCTTCTTTAGAAAACTTAACTCAATGATTTTTATACAATTTTTATTGTATATAGCTATCAGACAAAAGTTAAAAAAAAATATTTTGGACTAGTAAAAATTTAGGCACTATGGAGTCCTCAATTTTGTCTTTTTTGAGGTTATTTTTTACTTTGTCCGTCCATAAACCTACCTTGGACAAAGCATTTTGGCGAGAAAAAGGTGGAGTAAGTGCCGAAAATGGCACTCTATAGGAAGGGGAAAATGAAAGCACGAATATCTATAAAAGTGTTTAAAAATATACTATTACCTGTGTAAGACAAAAATTAAAGTTAAGTAGATTGGTCAATTGTTTTCATTGAGGAGAAATTTTTAGTTTTAGTCCAAAATATAAAACTTTAGTTTTTGTCCTATAGAGGTACTAACAGTATTTATAGAGTTTTTATCGATTTATAGAAGTTGGGTAAGGAAGAGTGATTTGATGGTCCAGAAATTGTCTATTTTGAGGGTATTGGACGGGATTCTCTTGGAAGGGAGGAAAAAACGGCGTAGTGTTCACTATACCTTGCTGTGTTAGATTAATTCTTTGGCAATGCGCTCGAGAAAATCAGCAACCACGTGAGGCTGAGAAGAAAAAGTTTAAGTACTCTAGCACTCGGAGATCGTGCCACGAAGAGAGTGAATCTGAGCGAGAGGAGGCGGTGTTCAGTGAAATTGTTACGTTTTAATGGAACAAAAAGAGAAGACTGTTTCTGGAAACAAGTGAGAATACCAAAACACACCTTTGGGAGTTTTTTTATCGTACAAAAAACATTTCTCTTCGCACTTTTCTCTGCGACAACAGCGCTGTTGATGGAGCCTGCGCTAGCGATCATGCCACCAGCAGGAGAGAGCACTCAGTTCGTCTCTCACACGTTGATTGTGTACTACGATGCGTCTCTCGGAAGAGAAGCGCTCCTAGAAGCTGCGAAAAAAGAAGGCGCAAAAGTCGTCTACGACTACAAGATTATCAACGCAGTTGCGCTCAGCATCCCTGAAAAGGACGATATTGAAAAAGCCATCACCGCTTTCGAAAAGGTGTCAGGCGTTCTTCAAGTGGTGCGCGATCAAGTGCAGCACACCATGCGTATCCAATAACCAGAGACCAAAAACAAAGGCCACACTCATTTTTGAGCATGGCCTTTGACTTATCAATACTTCATCTCGAGAAACTCAGACATTAGTTTAGAAAACCGGGATCACCCCGCCTTCGTATTTCTCTTCGATGAACTTCTTCACTTCAGGCGAAGTGAGAACCTTCTTCAACTTCTGGAATTCTTCCTTCTGAGCGTCGCCCTTGCGAACCACAACGACGTTGCCAAACGGAGAGGATTTTTCTTCGAGAGCGATGGCGTTCTTAGCCGGGTTCAAACCAGCCGCCAAAGCGAAGTTGGCGTTAATCACAGAAGCGGTGACGTCATCCAAGGAACGTGGCAGAAGTGCAGGTTCCAATTCGAGGAACTTCAACTTCTTCGGATTTTCGACGATGTCAGCCGTCGTGGCCAAGAGCGTCGCACCTTCGCGCAACTTGATAAGACCAGAGTATTCGAGCACCTTCAAAGCACGGCCTTCGTTCGTCGGGTCGGACGGAATGGCGATCTGAGAGCCATCAGGAATGTCCTTCAAGGATTTCACTTTCTTCGAGTAGAGTCCCAAAGGTTCCAAGTGCACGCTCACAAGAATTTCGTAGTCAAGGTTGTGTTGCTTAGCAAAGTCTTCCAAATAAGGAATCGTCTGGAAGTAGTTAGCGGATAAGTCGCCCGACTTCAAAGCGAGGTTCGCTGAATGTAGTCGTTAAATTCAACAATCTTCAGGTCAACCCCTTCCTGGACGAGCTTGGGCTTAACTTAATGAATTCAGCGATTTCAGCGTGAGGAACAGGCGTCACACCGAATTTCAATTCGATATTTTTGGCAAAAGCGGACGTACCGACGGAACCGAAAGCAAGTGCAGCAGCAAGAGCGACAGGCGTCAAGAAGCGAGAGAGACATAATAAAACTCCTAAAGTATCTGGATTCAATGTTTATGTTTGGATAAAAGTTTGGGTAGAGCGCTGATTGCCTTAGTATTCAAAAAAGAGAGCAAAGCGGGAAATTACCCATGAAGCAGAGACTTTGGTCGAGGTTGGTAGCCAGAGTGCGCCCGCGGCGTAATCTATGAGGGGCTTCGCGGTAGAGGAACCGCTGACCTTCGACCTGGAGAGAGAACTAACTTGAAAGTGCGAGCACCACAAGCTGCGTCAAATGAGACCTTCCTGCACCCTCCTCACAGGAGGGCGTACTTTTACTTTACCGAAAGGAAAATTTTTTTGTGGGAGAAAACGAAAATGGGTTGAGGTATTACCTCAACCCACGATGTTCTACCTAGTCGCAGAGTGATTTTTAAATGAAGCAGGCATCCGTATTCTTCAAGTGCCCATCAGCACGAGCATCCTGAAGAATCGCCATCGCATTGGGAGCAATATCGCTTGCCGTCATACCGGCTTCAATCCCTTCGCTCGCGAGTCCATGAAGGTAAACTGCGGCGTGAACGGATTCAACCATATCAAAGCCCTGAGCGAACATTGCACCAATCATGCCAGCGAGCACATCACCGCTCCCAGCAGTGGCAAGCGCAGGAGTGCCTGTCGGATTAATCCAAGCGCGTGCGCTACGAAGTGAGATAATACTGCCCACACCTTTTAAGACCACAATCGCACCACTTTGCACGGCCAACTCTCGGCAAGCGGCAACGCGATCCACGGTAACCCCCTTGGTATCGCGACGAAGGAGTCTAGCGGCTTCGCCTGGATGCGGTGTGATCACTGTGGGAGCTTGGCGAGCAAGGAGTTTATCTTGCAGGGGCATATTCGCGGCAATGATGTTAAGCGCGTCGGCATCAAATACCACTGGCTTATTGGAATCCAGCGCCTTCACAACGAGCGCCTTAGCTTCTTCGGTCTGACCCAGGCCACAGCCAACCACAATGACAGAAGCGCTTGTGAAGTCGGAAGAGGGCGTACCAAACATCAATTCTGGGTAGAGCATGTCGACCGCGGGAGCGTTTTTGCTCACGGGGTAAACCGTGACACGACCTGCGCCCGAGACTAAAGCAGAACGAGCTGCAAGAAGTGCTGCACCGATCATCCCGTCAGCACCACCCACCACTGCAACATGACCAAAGTTGCCTTTATGCGTGTTTCGGTCGCGCGGGCGCAGGACATGCTGAATTTCATCTGGGCCAATCACAGAGAGGTTCGAGAGCGGGACAGAGACGTCTAAATTGTTGATCACAATTTCGCCAGCGGCATCAGCACCGTCATTCATATAGAGACCAGCTTTGGTCGCTAAGAAGGTAAGCGTAATGTCAGCGCGGCAACCCGGGTATGTTCCAATCCAGTGCCCCGTTGCATGATTTAACCCAGAGGGCACATCAAGCGAAATCTTGAGAGCTTGGCGTTCGTTGAACCAAAGCACGGCATCAAGATAGTTGCCCGTGATCGGTTTTTTGAGGCCAATTCCGAAAAGACCATCCACCACACAGTCAGCTTTGCGTGCCATGTAGGGGTCGGTTTCGATTTCTCCACCTAAAGCATTCCAACGCTCGAGCTGTGCTAGGGCAAGCGCAGTCGTCGGACGACGACCAGCAGACAAAATGAGCACAACGTCGCGATTTTTCTCTTTTAATTCACAGGCGAGTGCAATCGCATCTCCACCATTGTTGCCAGGCCCCGCCAAAATACTCACTTTAGCGTCGCTTGGGAGACGAGATTCGATCAAGGCTGCCGCAGCAGCACCAGCACGCTCCATCAACGTGGCTTCTCCCAATTGATTGGCAGCACGATGTTCTAAAGCTTGAAATTCGTCATCATTGAAAATGGTGAGACTCATTTGAAACTGTCCTTATTTCAGAAATAGCTTGGAATATTTTTTCTGACCGTTGAGGTCAAGAGCGAGTCCTATAAAAAAGCCTCGCTCTTTTCTCGGTCAACAAGACTGTTGCGCACATTTTACTCGTCCTAGCTTAAAGTCGATTGACGAGCATCGGGCTTAATTTAGCGGAAGCGCTCAATGCTAAGCGCTTGGGCGTGCTCAGGCGTTTCGCCGCGCAGGAGTTGCGCCAACGTATCGGCATAGTAGGGCGCAAAGTCGGCACCATGAATGCCGCCAGCAACATTGAGCCAAAGCCCTGGGATTCCACTTTCACCCACAACGCCTAAAGAGTCAGGCGTAGTGAGAACACTCTGCGAGAAGTAGCGCGCGTTTTTCCAGTCCCCAATTTCGGGGAAGTACTTCATACCGGCTTCCCAGAGTGCACGATATTCGGCATCACGATCAAAGTCATCTTCTAGACCAAGATACCAGCGGCCTTGTACTCGCAAGAAGTCTTCGAGCGGCGAAAGTAGGAAACCATCAGGATCGATGATGGCATGACGAATACGCATTGCATCGCCAAAAAGCGTTGTGTTCAAGACGCAACGTGTTAAGGGCAACATCGGGAATTTGATCTTGGCTGCTTTCAGGAGCGCTTGAGCACCTAATCCAGAGGCAATGACAACGGCATCGGCCTTAAACGTTTCAGTGGCGGTTTTGACCCCACGGCAGCGTCCCTCAGAGATCACAAAGTCGGTGACGAGCTGATTGTTGAGAATAGGGACTTCATGCTCGAGCAACCATTCTTTGAGTTGCTTAGCGAAGTAGCTAATCGACCAAGAAACACTACGGCTTACTTGAAAACTCGTGCCAGGCTTTACCCCGTAGAGCGAGGGTTCAACCTGCAACCACATATCGAGCGGAATTTCTTCGTGTTCGCTCGTGGTTTTGTTTTGGTCAGATTGAGCAATGAGTGTGCCAGCACTTTCTTGAAGGAGAAAGCCTTCCGACTCAGAATGCTGACGCAACCAAGCAATAGAGGCGTCGGAGAAAATTTTGGTGAGACGATTGAGTTCAGCGGCACGCTCTTCGCTGCGACTCTTTTTCATCAGATGCGCAAAAATAGGGTGCTGGAAAACAAGACCAGCCCCATAGACGAGAGACGTATTCGGAGAACTTAAGAGCTGAGGCTCGGCATCGCCAATGAGCCCAGAGCAACTATAACTTGCTCCTTGGCAAGGCGAGGGGCGTCCTTCAAGGAGCGTGACACGAATGCCACGAGAAAAAAGCGCATACGCTGTCATGAGTCCGGTGATCCCGGCTCCGACGACTAAAACCTGCATGATATTTTTTGAGGATGAATTCTAAAAACGAGCTTTCACATTGTATCGAAGATCGGGAAAATTAGCACCTTTGAGTTCTCCTCGCTACAATGAAAAGATTCATCCGAATCGCTTTGTAGCTATTCGCCACAACGACTTTTCCTTTTTAAGAAGAAATAGACCATGGACAAGACGTGCGACAACTGCAGTATTCCTCTCATCTCTTTGCCTGCGCCACGCGCTGAGCGCGAGAATGATCCGCTCACGGAAACCACTGTGAGTGCAGAGACCATTTACCACAACCACTTTGTTAAGGTGCGACAAGAAGCGGTGACGCTTCCTGGTGGTGAATCCTCTACGCGCTTTGTTTTCCCACACCGCGGCGCGTGTGCAATGATTCCGCTAGACCATGATGGCAACATTGTGCTCGAGCGCCAATGGCGTCATCCCCTGCGTAAAGCGTTTTGGGAAATTCCTGCGGGTAAAATTGACGATGAAGAAGATGAGTTGACCTGCGCTAAGCGTGAACTCCACGAAGAGTGTGGTTTGAGCGCGGCGAAGTGGAAGCGTTTAGGGCTCATTAATAATGCGATTGGCTATAGCGATGAGCATATCGTGATTTATTTGGCCGAAGAGCTCACCTACGGCAAGCAAGAACTCGATCCTGGTGAATACCTAGAACTCTATCGAGTCCCCTTTGAGGAAGCACTCGCGATGTGCCTTGATGGCCGCATCACGGACGTGAAAACGCTCGTAGGGATTTTCTGGCTTCAAAAAGAATTAGAGAGCAGAAAAGCCTAAACGACGCTAAATTCAAGCCTTTAAATCAGAGGTTGGGAAATTGCAAAGCGATCTTGGCAAACTTTAAAAGAGTATGCTAAGATTCAACTTCTCAATTGCGGGTGTCGTATAACGGCTATTACCCTAGCCTTCCAAGCTAGAGACGAGGGTTCGACTCCCTTCACCCGCTCCAGAATTCTTGTAGCCCGTTGCACGAATTGCGTTGCAGCGGTTTTTTTTGTTGCCCGTCAAAACGCGTTTACAACGCTGTGTACAGGCGCAACAGAGCCTCTTCTGAAAAAACGAAGATAGGGTCTTAAAAGATTTTGGGATTTTTGTGAAATTGATGGAATCGCCTGTGAGACAGGGAAAAAGAAGTGAAATTGGCGGAGAAGGAGGGATTCGAACCCTCGAGGCCCTTATTCGGACCTGCACCCTTAGCAGGGGTGTGCATTCGACCACTCTGCCACTTCTCCGCCGATTTATGCCCTCTTGAGCGTGAAAGATCAAGAGAGAGGAAAAGCATAGCACGTTTAAAAAGAAAATGCAAAAAAATTATTGTGTGGAAGGCGTCTTCTTTTTTCGAGTCTCTTATAGGTACAAAAGAGGAGGTGAGGACTAATCCTTAGAGTGAGCGATTTTTAAAAGAATTATCGGCAAAAAGGCTGAAAGATCGCTAAAATGCGGGCTATCAATTAAGGCGATGAGCGATGCTCTCAAACGGGAAGAATTTCTCTTTTTGTGAGGGGGCGCTTCTGAGGGCTTGAGTTCCTCTAGCGCGGGTTGTGCTATTGAGTTGAATTCGCTCTCTAAGAGCTAATGCCAATCGAGATGACTGGATTATTGTTTTTATCTGCACTGGCTAAGGTGTGCTTAGCTCAGTGAACTGGCTCATGACTCCAAGACTTAGACTCCAAAATATCACTAAGCGCTACCTCAATATCGTGGCCAATCATGACATTTCTCTGGAGGTTGCTCCAGGCGAAGTGTTGGCCATTTTGGGGGAGAACGGGGCGGGAAAATCCACCCTGATGAAGATCATCTACGGCGCAGTGCGTCCTGATGAAGGCACTATTGAGTTTGATGGTGTGCCACTCAACTTAAATAGCCCCTCAGAGGCTCGTGCAGCAGGGATCTCCATGGTGCACCAGCATTTTGCGCTTTTCGACACCCTCACTGTGGCGGAAAATGTCGCCCTTGGCCTTCCAGAACCGCGCCCAATTGCTGAAATTGCTCAAGAAGTGCGTCGTTTGGGCGAGCGCTACGGGATTGAAGTCGACCCCACCGCAGTCGTCTACGAACTCTCCATGGGTGAGCGTCAGCGCGTGGAAATCATTCGCTCCTTGATGACTGAACCTAAGTTGCTCATTTTGGACGAACCCACGTCTGTCTTGGTTCCTCAAGCTGTAGAAAAACTCTTTAAGACGCTACATAAACTCTCGCTCGAAGGCGTCTCCATTCTCTTTATCTCCCACAAACTTGATGAAATTCGTGAGTTAGCAGACCGCTGTGCGGTTTTGCGCCACGGAGAAATCATCGCCACTGTTAATCCCAAAGAAGAAACCGCCGCTTCCCTTGCGCAATTGATGATTGGAGCAGAACCGCCCAAGATGCGCGAAGCTACCCGCGAGCCAGGCGAAGTTATTTTCTCTTTGAAGGACGTTTCTGTTGAAGGAAACTTGCGCCTTTGTGGCATCCAGAATGTTTCGATTGACGTGCGCGAAGGGGAAATCGTGGGGATTGCCGGGATTTCTGGAAATGGTCAGGCGCGCTTAATGGCGGTGGCCTCAGGAGAGCAGTTAACAGCGCCCGAAAGCGTGAAGCTTTTTGGTAAGCCCGTTGGACACCTCTACACGAAACCACGCCGTCTGCAAGGATTACGCTATGTGCCTGAGCAGCGCTTAGGTCACGCCGTAGTACCTGATGTGACGCTTCAAACAAACACCTATTTAACGGGTGACCAGTTTGTCAAAGGTGGCTTTATTCTCGCGGATAAAGCGCGCCGCTTTGCCGAACTCGTGATTGAACGCTTCCATGTAAAGACTCCCTCTTCTCAAAAGACGGCTGCGAGCTTGTCTGGGGGAAATTTGCAGAAATTCATCATGGGCCGCGAAATCTTGCAAAACCCGAAAGTCCTGATCGTCAATCAACCGACTTGGGGGGTGGACATAGGGGCCGCATCAGATATTCGTCGCTCGCTCATGCGCTTGCGTGATGATGGTGCGGCGATTTTGATCGTCTCTGAAGAAATTGAAGAACTCTTTGAAATCTGTGACCGCATTGGGGTGATGTACCGCGGGTACTTGTCGCCCTGCGAGGATAAGGCAAAGATGAATATCGAAAAAGTGGGGCAGTGGATGTCTGGTTTCTGGCCAAATGGTCCAGTGCAGAAGGCTGACGCGCCAAAGGACGGGGAGTAAATCATGCAGTTTCCTCTTCATTTAGAACCCCGTCTTGATCAGGCAAAGGCACTGCGTTGGATTTCTCCCATTGCAGCCCTTATTCTGACGGTCATCACGAGTGGGTTTATCTTCTTAGCGCTTGGCAAAGATCCGATCATGGCGCTCTATACCTTCTTTATTGATCCGCTTGACTCATTACGCGATTGGACTGAAGTTGCGGTCAAAATGACGCCACTTCTTCTTTGTGCGGTGGGTCTCGTGGTCTGTTTCCGCGCCAATATGTGGAATATCGGGGCAGAAGGACAATTAGTGATGGGCGCTGTCGCGGGTGGGGCTGTCGCGCTGATGGCAGGTCCCAACACAGGTCCCTACTGGGTGATCCTTGTTCTTATTGCTTCTGCGCTCGGTGGCGCTATTTGGGGTGCGATTACCGCGCTTCTTCGTCATCGCTTCCATGCCAACGAAATTTTGGTTTCCTTGATGTTGGTCTACGTAGCACAGTTCTTCTTACAGTGGGCTGTGCAAGGACCGATGCGCGACCCACAAGGCTACGGATTCCCGCAAACGGAGCTCTTTCAATCCGCTGCAACCTTGGGCGTCTTGATGGACGGGACACGTCTGCACTTTGGCTTTATTTTGGCTTTGATGAGTTCGCTGGGCATCTGGGTCTTGATGGATAAGATGGCGCTCGGTATGGAATTCAAGATTTCTGGGATGGCTCCTTTGGCCGCTCGCTACGCAGGCTACCAACCAGGGCACTTGATTTGGGCATCGCTCTTAATTAGTGGCGCCTTGGCAGGTTTAGCTGGTGGGATTGAAGCGGCGGGTCCTTTGGGACAGCTCACACTCTCGATTAGCCCTGGCTATGGGTTTGCTGCCATTATCGTGGCTTTTGTGGGACGACTTTCTCCGATTGGGTGCATTCCTGCTGCCTTTGTGATGGCGCTCTTTTACTTAGGGGGCGAACTCGCTCAGAGTCGTTTAGGACTACCAAACTCGATTACTGGGGTCTATCAGGGGCTCTTGCTCTTCTTTATTTTGGCTTGTGACACGATGATCACCTACCGTGTGCGTTGGATTGGTTGGACGCGAGGAGTTGCGAAATGAGTTTAGCTGCGTCGATTATTTCCTCAACTCTTAACGCGGGTACGCCACTCTTACTTGCTGCTGTGGGTATTTTGATTCACGAGAAGTCTGGTGTTTTAAATCTCGGTATCGAAGGGTTAATGCTCATGGGAGCGGTGACGGGCTTTGGGGTCACGCTTTCCACGGGAAGCCTCACGTTGGGCTTTTTAGCAGGGATTGCCGTGGGGCTCCTTCTTGGTTGCCTCTTTGGCTTTTTCGTGGTGGGCATTCAGGCCAATCAATATGCGGCAGGGCTGGCGTTAACGCTTTTTGGCTCTGGGCTTTCTGCCTTTATTGGTCAGCCGATGCAGGGCGCTTCGCTTCCTGTGCGTGCTCAGCTGGGTATTCCTGGTCTCAAGGATTTAGGCTTTGTCGGAGAAGCGTTCTTCTCTCAGCATTGGCTTGTTTACGTGGCGCTTTTGCTTCTTTTTGCGGTCTGGTTCTTCCTCTTTAAAACTCGCTGGGGTTTGATTCTTCGCGCGGTTGGAGAGTCGCCAGAATCCGCTTATGCTTTGGGCTACCCCGTTGGAAAGATTCGCTTTTTTGCTGTGCTCTTTGGTTCTGCCATGGCGGGTCTTGCTGGCGCATTCTTGTCGCTCGTCTACACGCCGCTTTGGGTCGAAGGTATGGTCGCTGGGCGTGGGTGGATTGCCCTAGCGCTAGTGACCTTTGCAACGTGGCGTCCTGCCCGCGTCTTGGTTGGCGCTTACCTCTTTGGGGGCGTGACGATGTTGCAGTTTGCCGTGCAGGGGATGGGCTTGGCGATTTCTTCGCAATTGATGTCGATGACGCCGTACTTGGCCACGATTTTGGTCCTGGTCTTAATTAGCCGTAACCCCACGTGGATTCGTTTGAATGTACCCGCCTCGCTTGGAAAACCGTTCCACTCTTCTCGTTAGAGAAAGCGGACGGAATGGTCTTTTTTCTAAGTGTATTTTTCAGGCGCTCTCGATTGCTAATGTGTTGATTTTCTTTTATTTTTACTCTTAACCATTCACTTTTTTGGAGAATTTTTCCATGAATAAACGTTTCGCTTTCAAGCTTTGCATGGCTGGTGTCGCTACGGTGATGTTAGGCGCTTGCGGTAAAGAAGAACCCAAGCAGGCTCCTGCCGCTCAGACACCCGCTGCTAGCACGAGCACCGCTCCTGCTGCCCAGGAACCTATGAAAGTGGCTTTTGTCTATGTGAGTCCGGCCAATGAAGAAGGCTGGTCCTCTCAGCACGATTTGGGCCGCCAGTATGTGGAAAAGCAGTTTGGCGACAAGATCAAAGTGACGATGATCGACAATATTCCTGAAAGCGCTGACGCGGAACGTGTGATTCGCGACTTGGCCACGCAGGGCAACAAGTTGATTTTCGCCACGAGCTTTGGCTATATGAACTCCGTTCTGAAGGTCGCCAAAGACTTCCCGAACGTTTACTTTGAACATGCCACGGGCTACAAGACGGCTGAAAACGTGAAGAACTACACGGCTCGCTTCTACGAAGCTCGTTACTTGGCTGGTAAGTTGGCCGGCGCAACGACGAAGTCGAACGTTTTGGGCTACGTTGCAGCTATGCCGATTCCTGAAGTGCTCCAAGGGATTAACGCTTACACGATGGGTGCTCGTACGGTGAACCCGCAGGCGACCGTTCGTGTGGTTTGGACCAATGCTTGGTACGACCCGGGTAAAGAAGCTGACGCGACGAAATCCTTGATTGGTCAGGGTGCAGACGTGATTACGCACCACACCAATTCGACCGCTGTGGCTAGCACTGCTGAAGAAGCTAAAGTGCCTGTGATTTCGTACCACTCCGCTATGCATAAGGCTGCTCCGACGATGTTGAAGGGCGCTGTGGTGCATCGCTGGGAAGAATACTACACCAAGGAAATCCAGAAGGTCTTTGATGGTAAGTGGGACAACACCCCTGTTTGGGGCGGCGTGCAGGCTCACATGGTTGAATTGGCCGATATCGCTAAGGATACCCCGCAGGCTATCGTCGACGATATCAAGGCGACTTACGACCGTATGGCCAAGGGTGAATTCCGCCCGTTCGACGGTCCTGTCGTCTCTAACGAAGGCAAGGAAATGATTCCTGCTGGTAAGACCGCTTCTGACGAAGATCTCCAGAACATGATGTACTTCGTTGAAGGCGTTGCTGCCAAGGTTCCGAACCAGAAATAATCATTAGAGCAACTCTTCAAAGCTAATCGCTTTGAGTGATTCAAACAACGCTCACTAGATGTTCTCTCAAAAAAAAGAGACCGCTCTGGTGAGCGTTTTTCTGCTATCTATCAACGTTTGCGGAGAAAAAAATTTAACGAAACGAAAGAAAGCGTTCAGTAGCGAAGAAAAAGTGGCAAAATGAAGAGTATCAAGCCGCAAGCTTTTAGCGACGTGACGCACAAGAATGCACGTCGCTTTTTTTGATCATAAGAGTTAGCGATGACTGATCAATTCGTCCTTATTACCACGCTCGTCACTGCTTTTGGTTTAGCCCTTATCTTTGGCTATATTGCAGAACGATTCCTCAAAACGCCAGCCCTGGTGGGATACATCATCTCTGGGGTGGCAGTCTCCTTAATTCCAGGACTCCCTGCTGTGGACCGTGCTATGACGGAACAGTTTGCTGAAATCGGGGTGATGCTCCTGATGTTTGGCGTGGGTCTACACTTTTCGCTCAATGATTTGATGCGTGTGAAGGCCGTCTCTGGGACTGGGGCACTCATTCAGATGACGGTTTCTACGCTGGGCGGCAGCGCCCTGGCAATGCTCGCCTGGGGGTGGTCATTCCCACAAGCAGTAGTCTTTGGGCTAACGCTCTCTTGCGCTTCCACGGTCGTTGTGATGAAAGCACTGGAGTTGCGCCATTTAACGACCACGATTAATGGGCAGGTTGTGATCGGCTGGCTTGTGGTACAGGACCTAGTGACGGTCTTCATCATGGTGTGCTTACCGCTTCTCGCGCAGGTTGCTACTGGGGGGGAACATCTCTCCACTAAGATGATCATTAAAGGGCTTTCCACTACACTTCTGAGCGTCGTGGTATTCGTTGTTGTGATGCTTGTTGTGGGGCGTCGTGTGCTCCCGTGGATTTTGAAGAAAGTCGCTGACTTGGGAAGCCGAGAACTCTTTACGCTTTGCGTGTTGGCGCTCGCCATTGGGATTGCTTATGGAGCAGGCGCTCTCTTTAACGTGAGTTACGCATTGGGCGCTTTCTTCGCTGGCATGGTGATGCGTGAAAGTAGCCTCGCTCACCGCGCTGCCCAAAATACACTTCCCTTGCAAGACGCTTTTTCGGTGCTCTTTTTCGTCTCAGTCGGGCTCTTACTGGACTGGCACGTCTTTATTCAGCAACCCTTTACGATTTTCACCATCTTGCTGGTGATTCTCTTTGTGACTTCTGCTACGGCAGCGCTCTTAGTGCTGTGGCTTAAGTGGCCACTTGATACCGCCTTGATTTTGGGTGCGTGCGTGGCGCAGATTGGAGAATTTTCTTTCATCCTCTGTGGTCAGGGGATGAGTTTAGGCTTAGCGAACCGCTCTACGATGAGCTTAATCGTGGCGGCCTCCATTGTTTCGATTGCGTTTAACCCGCTCCTTTTCGCCTCGATTCCGAAGTTACGTCACTTCTTAGTGACAAAGCGTGCGTATTTCCGCAAAGTGGCCATGCGAGAAACGCCTGTGAAGGCCCTAGCGGAGCAACCGACAACTAGCACGGTGCAACGTGGCCACGTTGTGGTCGTGGGATTGAATGATGTAACGCAACCGCTTTTGAAGCAGCTGCAAGCGGTAGCCATCCCAGCGATTTGCGTGACAAGCTCTTCGGGAACAGAGAACCACCCGAGTTTTGAAGGGGCAAACGCGCCAGGCGTTGTCGTAGGGGAAGTCAAAGACCCGATGACGCTCGTGAAAGCCCGTATCACTTCGGCGGCGTATGTGGTTTTAGCGCTAAGCGATCCACTCCTTAACCGTCAAGTGCTCAAAAATATTCGCCAGTTGCGCAGCAACCTTCGCGTACTGGTGCGTGGTGCAGACGATAGTCTTTTGAGTAACGAAGCAGATGATCAGTTCACCCATGTCATGGGTAGCGATGAGGCTATGAGCTTGGCGCTTCTTGACAAACTCTTACGTGCTTATGCCAAAGCGCCAGCCGATGTCGCTAAAACTGCGGAGCCCTTAGACGAAGCGGAGACCGCGACTAAGCCTGAAGAGAAGGTGGAGGCAGCAAAGCCCGAAAGCCCCAAGGCGAAAAAGACTGAGGAAGTGATGCACCGAGTCGAAGAAGTGCTAGCAGAACAAGGGCAACATTTAAAGGACGGCGCAAGTAACCTTTGGCATAAAGCTACTGAACTCGCCCATAAAGCGCGCCACCGTGGAGATTCCAACTCCAATACGCCACCACCTGCTGACCATTAATCAAAGAGAAAGTGAGTGTTTGAAGCATTCACTTTCTCTCCCGACTTTTCTAGGAGACCTGATGTCGCCAAACGTCATATTGACCATACTTTGTGCTTTGATTTTGTTGCTTGTCGTCATGATTGCGATGCTCTACAAGCGTCAACTCGATATGGAAGCCCAACAGCAACGTGATTGGGAAATCCGTAGCGATGAAATCATCGAAGCGATTTTGATGGGCCAGCGTGGTGAGCGCCACGAGCTGCAGGAGCAGATTCTCAATGTTGATCGTAATTCACGCCAGTCGTTTACGAACTTAATGGCCTTTGTGACCGATCAGCAAGGAAAAAATGCGGCTGAGGTGAAGTCTCTTAATCAAACGGCGCAGATGAGTCTTAACGACTTAAACAATATTCTGCACAAGCGCCTCCTCGAGATTCAGGCGATGGTCGATGAACGCTTCCAGCGCATGACAGCGAGTCACGCCACAACAGAGCGCCAGCTCCAAGAGCAGCTTCACGGCAAAATTAACGAGATGCGTGAGGCGCTCGACAAAAACTTAGAGCGCATTCGCCAATTAAACGAAACGAAGCTTGAAGCAATGCGCGAGACGGTGCAGGAAAAGCTGGACCGCACCTTAAACGAGCGCTTGAGCGCAAGCTTTAAAACGGTAGACGAAAAGTTAGGTTTGGTGGAACACGGATTAGGCGAAATGCGCAGTATGGCTGCGAGTGTGCGCGATTTGAAAGGGGTGCTCACCAATGTGAAAACGCGTGGCACCTTTGGGGAAACGCAACTCTCGGTTCTGCTCGCCGATATGTTGACGCCAGGCCAATATAAAGAGCAGTTTCAGCTTATTCCAGGCAGTTCTGCTACGGTGGACTTTGCTGTGCGCCTGCCCGGGGCTTCTGGCGAAGAGCCTTGCTGGCTTCCGATTGACTCGAAATTCCCAATGGAAGACTACGAGCGTTTAATGGCAGCGCTCGAAGCGGGGGATATTGCCGCAGAGCAAGAGGCTCGTAAGGGGTTAGAACGTGCGATTTGGACGCAAGCGAAGTCGATTCGCGACAAGTATGTGCGCCCGCCTTATACCACGGAATTTGCCGTGATTTATTTGCCAAGCGAAGGACTTTACGCAGAAGTGCTCCGTATTCCTGGACTTTTTGATAGATTGCAGCGGGAACTTCGCATCACGCCAGTGGGTCCCACGGTGATTTGCGCATTGATTAATAGTCTTCAGATGGGCTTTGTGACACTGGCTCTGCAAGAGCGCAGTAGTGAAGTCTGGAAAGTCTTAGGCGATGTGAAGAGTGAATTCCTGCGCTTTGCGGAGGGCTTTGCTAAGGTGCAAAAGAAGTTTGGTGAAGCGCAGTCTAGCCTTGCCGCGATGCAGACTCGTCAGAATCAGATGCAAAAGACGATGGCAAGCATTGATGTGACGCTCCCACAGGAGAGCCTTCCAGCAGAAGAGGAGGCGGAGGAAAGCGCCACTACACTTTCTCTTCCTAATGCCTCAGAAGAGATAGCAGCGCACGAAGTGCAAACACCAACCTCTTAAAATCGAGCAAAAAAATACGGGCTCTTTTCCTACTTGGGAGAAGAGCCCGTATTGAATGTATCGCTCAAGAAGAGGATTATTTCTTCTTTGGTGGATGACGACGGCGCAAGTGGTGACGCAAATTCATAAAGCGTACCAAGCGGCGCGTATTGACAGGACGCTTACCAAAGCGAGCTTCTAGGTCTTCATCGTCATCATCTTCCGTCTCGAACGGACGATCACCACGTACACGAATGCGCATCGGAATCTGACTGCGACCACCGTCTGGGGCATTTGCCCCAAAAAGTGGTACTCCACCCGTTGTGAAGTTTTGCTCGTAGTCTTTGAGCGCCTTTTCGACGAGTTTTGACAACCCAATCAAGGCAATCACGTTAGGAATGACCATTAACCCGTTAAAGAGGTCAGCCAATTCCCAAACGAGCGTGACATGTAAGAAAGAGCCCAACATCAAGAAGCAAAGCACGAGCACGCGGTAGGTAGAGAGCCAGCGCATACCGAAGAGGTATTTCACGTTTTGCTCAGCAAAGAAGTACCAACCCACAATCGTCGTGAAAGCGAAAAAGAGTAAACAGACAGCCACAAAGCCGTTACCGATTGGCCCCAGACCTAACGTGAAGGCACGCTGCGTCAATGCACTCCCCGTCAAGACGCCATCTAAGGCCCCCGTGGAGAGAATCACGAAAGCGGTCATATTCACGATGATGAACGTATCAAAGAAAAGCCCCACGATAGCAAAGAGACCTTGCTGCACAGGGTGCTTGACTTTAGCGACAGCGTGAGCATGAGGGGTAGAACCCATACCAGCTTCGTTAGAGAAGAGGCCACGTGCCACACCGTAGCGGATAGCTTCACGGATACCAGCACCAATCACGCCGCCCGTTGCGGCTTGCGGATCAAATGCGCCCACGAAAATCATTTCGATTACGTGGAAGATTTCCGTAAAGTTCGAGAAGATGATCGTGATCGAGCCCACGATGTAGACGAGGGCCATAGCGGGCACCATCTTTTCGGCAAAACTCGCAATACGCTTAATCCCACCAATGAAGATGAAGCCAGAAAGGGCGATGATCCCAATCCCTGTTAACCAGGTGGGAATGTTAAAGGCGGTATTAAAGGCATCCGCAATGGAGTTGGCCTGCACCATGTTGCCCACAAAACCAAGGGCGATAATGATGGTGATGGAGAAGAAAGTGGCGAGCGCTTTACTTCCTAAACCTTCAGAGATGTAGAAGGCAGGACCGCCCGTGATATTGCCTTTGGCGTCACGAGATCGATAGAGCTGAGCGAGCACGGCTTCAGCAAAAATGGTGGCCATACCGAAGAAAGCGGCTAACCACATCCAGAAGATGGCCCCAGGACCACCCATAGCAAGCGCGGTTGCAACGCCCGCTAAGTTACCTGTACCGACCTGAGCTGAAATGGCGGTAGCGAGAGCCTGGAAGGAAGACATCCCGTCTTTACCAGCAGACTTGCCGAAAAATGAAAAATCGCCAAAAACTTGGCGAAGGGCTTCTCCAAGACGCTTGACTTGGACAAATCGAAGTTTCCACGTAAAGTAAATGCCCGTTCCCACCAAGAGGGGAATAAGGCAGTACACGCCCCAGAGCATGCTATTAATACTCTGGACGATGAGAGTAGCTTGATCCACGAGAGATTCTCCTGATAGTTCCAACAATTCTTGGGCACGAAGAGCAACGCGCCAAGAACACACACCACAAAAGTCGACTTACTCTTCCAAGCTCAAGGGAAAAAAGCATTGGGCTGCGACTGCACCTAGAACCATAGAACGGCTAGCAACCTAGCAAAGATCGCTACCACCGGTCTTTAGTGGCGGGAGAAAAAATGCTGTTCATAAAGAAGAACAGCATTTCAATTCCACCCATAGTATAAATTTTTAGCAAAAAGCCTTCATTTGAAACAGATAAGTTATTTACAAATAGACCACTCACTCCTTGTGATTGCTCACAGTTCATACAGTATTTTGATTAGATTTCCTTATAAATTATTGATTTATAAGAGATTTTTCTTAATAAACTCCTCAGGAGTGACCACGAGAAGGTTAAATTTTTTCAGTTTTTTCCCTGCTTTCAAGACGAGTTTATCTTTTGTGAATAAGAAGGCGGCTTGTGCCACAAAGGCGAGATCTAAAAACTTTTGATCGTCACTATCACGACACACACTTGGGGCAAGCGTCCCCGTGAGGGTCTCTTCTGGCGTGAGAAGCGCTTCATCAATTGGCGTGGTGAGAGCAAAGGCTTCTTTCAAAAAAGGAAGCGCCGCTTCAAGCGAACCTGCAAACTGAGGGCGAACGAGCACATCTAAGAGCTCAATCATCGTGGCGCGAGAGCGTAGCGCCACGATTTTCTTTTTCGAGAGAGAAAAAGAGAGCGGTGCAATATGGGGATCCCTCCAAAAGAGAATATCCAGGAGCGCATTGGTATCAAAAACGCAGACGGTTTTCTCTTGGGTGCTGAGATCTTCTTTACTGAGAACTGACGCGGGGAGTTGAGCTTCGAGCTGCTCGATCGCTTCAATGATTTGGGCAGAAATAGGCATCTAGGAAGTCATTAAGGCAAAAAAGCAGGATTTAGTTTGTGGCCAAATCCTGCTTGAGAAACAATTAAGCGAAGAAGCGCTTAACCGCTTGGCGCTCTTTGAGAAGCTCTTCGGTTGTCTTAGCAATGCGAGCCTTTCCTTCTTCTGTGAAGTCTAAGCCCTGCACGATGCTGTAGTTACCGGCTTCGTCAATCACACAGGGGAACCCGAAGACGAGACCTTCTGGAATTCCGTAGCTGCCGTCGCTCGGTACCCCCATCGTCACCCATTCGCCACGCGAGCCAAGCGCCCAGTCGTGCATATGGTCAATGGCAGCGCTAGCGGCTGAAGCAGCAGAGCTCGCGCCACGCGCAGCAATAATGGCAGAACCACGTTTAGCCACCGTGGGGATGAAGTCTTCATTAATCCACGCCTGATCAACTAAGCCCAAGGCTGGGTCGCCCTTCACGGTTGCGTGCGTGATATCGGCGTACATCGTCGGAGAGTGGTTCCCCCAGACAGCCACATCCTTCACATCGGTGACGTGGGCACCCACTTTCTTGGCCAACTGATTCATGGCACGGTTCTGGTCCAAACGCAACATTGCGGAGAAGCAACGAGGCGAGAGGGAAGGCGCGTTCTTCATAGCAATATAGGCATTGGTGTTGCAGGGGTTGCCCACCACCAAGACTTTCACATTGCGAGCAGCGGTTTCGTCTAGCGCACGACCCTGAAGTTGGAAAATTTCAGCATTAGCTTCTAAGAGGTCGGCGCGTTCCATCCCAGGTCCACGAGGACGAGCCCCGACGAGAAGAGCGTATTCGGCGTCCTTAAAGGCGATTTTTGTGTCGGAGGAGCACGTCATATCCGCTAAGAGCGGGAAAGCGCAGTCTTCCAATTCCATCATCACGCCCTTTAAAGCGTTCTGACTCTGGGGGTTATCACGCTCTAAGAGCGAGAGAATAACAGGCTGGTCGGGACCCAACATTGCACCAGAGGCAATGCGGAAAAGAAGAGAGTAACCGATTTGGCCAGCAGGCCCTGTGACAGCAACACGAATAGGTTTTTTCATAACAATTAGTCCCGAGGCGAGAAGGCGCAGAGAGTCCGCCTTGCTCAATAAAACATCGATAAGAAATTCGGGTTTTCTCGCACCAAACTGATGGGAGTGCGCGAAAACATTGCCCAAAAGTGTACCAAAAGCGAGAAGGCATGAAAAGACAAGAAGAATATTTAAAAAAATGTTAATGCCCGACTTAGACAGCCGGCATTCTCGCTAAACTATTTCTACGACACTTTTTTCGCGCCTCTCTTTCTCTAGTGCGCGAAATTAACAGAATTCATTATCAAATTAAACAAGGATTTAACTATGTCTCCTCTTGAGATTGTTCGCCAGCGTTATACCACGAAGCCCTTAACTGACGAAGAAGTCGCCACGCTCCTTGAAGTGGCTCGCCTTTCTCCTTCTTCTGTGAACGCTCAGCCATGGCACTTCTTCGTGGCTCGCACGGAAGAAGCCAAGAAAAAATTGTTGCCTGGCATTTTGGACTTTAACCAGAGCCGTGCCTTGGACGCTGACTTTGTGCTCGTGATTGCGGCTAACGATGCCTACACGGATGCCGATTTTGAATCTCGCTTGGAACAGGAAACGGTTGACGGCCGCTATCCTAACGATGCGCTTCGCACCCAGCAAGATCAGGGTCGCCGTTTCTTTGTTGGCTTGCATACTAAGACGCCAGACCAGCTCTTTGCTTGGAGTTCTCGTCAGGCTTACATCGCTTTAGGCTTTGTGCTTTACGCGGCTGCGCAAATGGGCATTGATAGCACCAGCCTTGAAGGTGTGGACTATGCCAAGATTGACGAAATCTTGGGCTTGAAGGGTAAGGGCTTGCGCACGGCCGTGGCGGTGAGCTTTGGTCACCGTTCCGCTCAGGATGGCAACGCTACGCGTCCGAAGTCCCGTTTGAGCTCTGATAAGGTCATGACGGTCCTTTAATCTAGAGCACTACGGCGTGAAAAGGAGCGATTCGGTTTTGTCACGAATCGCTACGACTTCATACGCGAATAGCGCTACCCAATGACGCCTAAGGCTAATCATTTTGTTAGACTTGCAAGAGTTTAGTAAATGATTGGCCTTTTTCTTTTTTGCACGCCTTACTGATTGCTGGTATCATTTAGTGATACTAAAAATCGCTGGCAAGGAGCTTTCCATGAATCGTCGTCCGTTTCAATTTCTTTTAGCGCTTTGTGCGTTAGGCGTTATGACTACTGCAAGCGCAGCCTCCATGACGGAAGAAGAAGCGAGCGCTGTTTTAAAGGACGATAGCTATTTTCGTCAGTGGTCTCAGCCAGAGGCTTTAAAGAGCGTAGAGCAAGCCGAGCAGGCTAAAAGCGAAGGTGAACGCGCCACTGCGCAGTTGGAGGCGGCCCTCAAAGACATGACGAAGGTTTGCTACAGCAAGTTTTTCGTGAACCACTGTATTGAAGAGGCGCGTGAGCAGAATATGCTTCGCACGCGTGAAATCCGCCAGATTAGCAATCAAGCGGAAAGTATTCTTCGTGCTCAAAAAACGCGTGAAATTCAAGAGCGACGTGCTAAAGCCGCAGCCGAAACGAAAGAGCCACCTATGAAGCCTCGCACTAAGACGATGAAAGAGCCTAAAGCACCGAGCACGGTGAGCCCTAAAACACCTAAGGCAGCAAGCACCCCAATGGGTGTGACGCCAAAGACGCCTCAGGCAGCGAGTGAGCCGATGAATATCAACAATACGGCAGCGGATCGCGTCAAGGAAAAGCAACAGGAAGCGGCTGAGAAAAAGGCGCAAGAGGCGGAAAATATTCGACGCTACGAAGAAAAGCAGCGTGTCGCTAAAGAGCGCTTAGAGTCAGCTGAAAGCCAAGCCAAAGAGCGCCAGGCCGAACGTGCCGCTCAGCAGGCAGACTATGAAAAGTCTCGTAAAGAGCGTGAAGACGCCCAGCAGCGCTTACAGGATCAGCAAAACCAAAACCGTTCTTCGTTGAGCAAGTATTTCTAACTATTTGATTTTTTATTGAATCAGTCACACATGGCCCCGAATCAAGACTGGAAAGATCCCAAACTGGACTTTCCCACTCGTATTGCCCGTATTTATGATGCAGATGGTCCTATGGCCCAGATGCTCAATGACTTTCGCCCTCGCCCAGGACAGCAGGAGTTTGCCCGAGAGGTTGCAAAAGCCATTGAAGGAAAAACAACCCTGATCGCGGAAGCGGGGACAGGGACGGGGAAGACGTTTGCGTATTTGATTCCTGCTATTGTGGCTGGGGTGACAACGATTGTCTCTACCGCTGGAAAGTCCTTGCAAGATCAGCTTTTTGCCAAGGACTTGCCCGCCATTCGCCGTGCTTTAGGCGTTCCTGTGACGGTGTCGCTTTTAAAAGGGCGTGCAAACTACGTCTGCCACTTTCACTTAGAAGTGATGGCGAGTAACGATCGCCTCCCGCAAAAAGATTCCTTCATCAAACTGCGTAAAATTCAGCGCTTTGCGGCAACTTCTGAGACAGGTGATCGTGCAGAGCTCCCTGACGTTCCTGAAGACGATCCGCTCTGGCCGATGGTGACGAGTACGCGTGAAAACTGTTTGGGTCGTGATCGCTGTCCGCATTGGGAAGAGTGCTTCGTGCGCCGCGCAAGAGAGCGCGCCATGCAAAGTAATGTGGTGATTGTGAACCATCACCTCTATTTGAGCTCTTTGGCACTCAAAAATAGTTCTCGTGGCGCCATTGATGGACTTCTCCCAGAAGCGACACTCACCGTGATTGACGAAGCACATCAGCTCCCCGATATTGCCTTAGACTTCTTTGGCACGGGCTTTTCCACAAACCAACTCGATAGCATTGGGCAAGAGGCAGCAGCGCTAGGGGCTCGTGCGACTTTAAATGGAGCTGGTGCGCTTTGGAATAAGTTCTACACCAAGATGCAAAACGCTTGCCGACGCATTGTGTTGCGCATCAACGAGATGGGCTTTAAAGAAGGAGACCGTATTTCGCTTGATACGATGAGCAATCTCTCAGAGTTGCTTGATCCCTTTATTGAACTCGAAAACGTCTGCAATGAATATAAAGAGCAGATGAAAGTCAATGAAGGGCGCGATAACGAATTCGATACGCTCATTGCGTGGTTTGACGAACTCTATGAAGAAGTCTTTGATTGGGGTGAGCTCATCAAAAAACGTGTGAACCCCTCAGAGAGCGAACTCGAAGCGCCTATTCTTGAGCGCATTAAAGAGCAAGGTGAAGTGGTGACGCCTCCCTCAGAAAAAGAGTCGGCCAACCGGGTGTTGTGGTTTACCGTGGGGCGCAGTTGGGTGCGTTTTAACAATACGCCACTCTCCTTTGCTAAAGATTTTCGCTATATGCGAGAGCAAATGGGGGGCGCTTGGGTCTTTACCTCGGCTACGCTCTCGAACAATAAGAATTTCACGCATTTCAAAGCCGAACTTGGCATTGATGAGGCTGTGGAAGAATCCTGGGACAGTCCCTTTAACTATTGGGAGCAGGGATGCCTTTATATCCCAAAGTTACCTGCGCCCAAAAATAACACTCACGAGCACACTCGAAATGTGATCGAGGCGACTTGGCCGCTCATTAACGCAGCCGAAGGGCGCACCTTTGTGCTTTGTACGTCTCTTGCCGCCGTGAAAGATGCTGCTGAAATGCTTGAGGCGAAACTCGAAGCAAACAATTTGCCTTATAAACTTTTAGTGCAAGGCTCTGCCCCGAAGCCCACGTTGATTAGTGAATTCCGTCAGCATGGAAACGCGATTTTGGTGGGTTCTACGGGCTTTTGGGAAGGCGTTGATGTGAAGGGCGATGCACTTTCGCTCGTCATTATTGACAAGATTCCATTCTCGCCACCAGACGATCCTGTGGAAGTTGCTCGCTGCGAGGCGATTGAGAAAGAAGGAAAGCATCCTTTTGCTGTGCATACACTGCCAGCGGCAGTGCTTGCCTTGAAGCAAGGTTCTGGACGTCTCATTCGTAGTGAAAACGACCGAGGTATGGTGGTACTTTGTGATTCGCGTGTGATCGATAAGGGTTACGGGAAGATTGTGCTCAAAAATTTGCCCGACTTCTACCGTACACGCAGAGAGGATAAGGCACTGCAGTTCTTCTTGTCGCCAGAGCTCTTTAAAGAAGGCCTCTATTCCTAATATCGAGGCCTTTGGAAGAGCTTATCCGCGGGTGAAGAGCCCAACGCTTTCGACATGCGCCGTATCCGGGAAGAGATCAAAGGTCGCTAAACGTTCAAGCTTGAACCCCAGTTCCAGAAGGCGTTTAGCATCCCTTGCAAAGCTTTTTGGATTGCAACTCACATAGACAAGGCGGCGAGGAGAAAGCGCTTTAATCATAGCGGGCACTGAAGCTTCCATTCCTTTAAAGGCAGGGTCCACAATCATTTTGTCGGCACGCACGCCTTTCACAATAAGAGAGGGTAAAACCGTTTCTACGGTGCCCGCAAAAAATTCCGCATTCGCAATCTGATTGCGCTTGGCATTTTCGCGTGCTGCTGCAATACTGGCTTCCACAACATCTACACCAATACTTTTGGTTGCTTGCCGTGCGCCCAAAATTGTCATGGTTCCCACACCACAGTAGAGGTCAAGGAAGGTATCACCAGGCTCAATTTCTGCCCAATTGAGTGCTTCTTGGTAAAGCGCCAACATCTGCTCGCGGTGAATCTGTAAAAAGGTAGAAGAACCCACCGCAAATTCCGCTCCATCAATGGTGGTGGAGATAGTGTGCGCTTCAGTCAAAAAATATTCTTTTTCGCCTAAGACGGCGTTGCCTCTCGTCGTGTGTTCGTAAAGACTCACGACTTTTACATCCCAAGGAAGTAGCGCCTCAAGTAATGGGTTTTTCAGAAGTGATAGCGTTTTTTCCGTGACGCTACGCAAAATGAGCGATACCAGTCGCTCGACCTTTCCCTCGCGATTCACTCCTTCGCGCAGTAAAAGAGAGCGCACGTCCCCTTGATGAGTTTTTTCATCGTAAGGTGTGAGATCAGTTTTCCCTAAGACGGTCGCAATCACTCCAGCTACCGAATTCATCCAATTGGGAATCGCTTGGCAAACAGGGGTGACGACGACTTCATGAGAGCCGTTGGCATAGAGTCCCCAGAGCCATGTATCTCCATTTTTTATGAGTGTGAAAAGCGCTTTAGAGCGGTAACCAGCTTGCTGAGTAGCGCTGTGGTGAATCACTTCAGAAGGCGCAGAGATCCCTTCTGCCGAGAGGGCATCTAGCGTGAGTTGACGTTTGAGCGTTGCCTGTCCTTCTGGCGTCACCATGCCCCAAGGGCAACCCCCACAACGAGGCGCCTCTTCAATGTGCGGGCAAGTAAGGGTACGGCGCAATGGTGAAGGCGTCAAGATGTCTAGAACCTCTCCACGCCAAGGGCGCTTTGTGCGATCAATGCTCACCATGACTTCTTCGCCGGGTAAAGTCCCTGCGAATTTAAGAGGGAAGCCCTCAACATGAGCAAGGCCAAGTCCATCGGGCGCTAAGCTTTCGATGGTGAGGCGTAAAGAAGTATTTTCTGAGGTCATGGGGTCGTTTTTTTAGTTAGTTTAGAGGTTCATCGTTTGCAAAAAGAGCCGCACAAGAAAGAGCACGACCATTAAGGCACCAATGCCGATTTGATAAAGACGCACTCGCGTGAGCGCAGAATCTCGAGGCGTATTAAGAGCACGCTTTAATGTTAGTCGAACAAGCTCTAGCGCAAGAATTGCAAGAGCCCCTAGAAGGATGCCCGCTAAGAGCGCATAGCTCAGTACGCTCACGATCCAATTTTCTGCGCTAGCCGTCCAAATACCAAAGAGGATACTCACGCCAAAAATGAGCGCAATGAGCGAAAGCCATACAGCGCGGTGCGCTCTCCACTCAAAAGCAATGAGCTCGTGGAGGACTTTAAGGCCATCAGGTCGCTTGAGGTTAGACACGCGCAAAAGACTCCTAGCGCAAAGTGAACAGGTTAAAGAACTATTGTACAAAAGAGCACTAGAGAAAGCGCACAAAAGCGAAAGGTCACCGTCTCTAAAGTGAAACGATGACCTTTTTCGCGAGCAATAAAGCGCTCTAATTAAAGGCTACCACCTGCAACCGCTAACACGAAGAGGGGACTCACCACACCCACCATAAAGCGGATGACTTTGAGTTTTCCATCCGTCATGTTGCGACCCGTAAGGAGCTGCTCCTTCGTAGCAGGCCAAGCCACCCAAGCGGCAGCAATGGCGATACCGAAGGTCGAGAGCGGCATCCCAACGTTACTCGTCACATAGTCAAGGCAGTCAAACACTGTCTTTCCAAAGAATTTCACATCAGCCCAAGCGCCAAAGGAGAGGTTGGCAGCCAAGCCCACCAAAGCACAACCAATCGTGATCAAGACGATCGAAGTGGTGCGCTTCATGGAGAACTGACGCGTGGTCATTGCCACACAAGCTTCCAACATGGAAATGGAGCTCGTGAGGGCGGCCACCACTAAGCAGATATAAAAGAGAATGGCAAAGAGGTGACCCAAGGGCATCTGCGCAAAGATGGCAGGCATCGTTACAAAGGTGAGCCCAGGACCAGCACTTGGGTCAACGTTAAAGGCAAACACCGCCGGCATGATCATCAAACCACCCAAAAGTGCGGCCATAATCGCAAGGAGTGCTACCCAGAAAACGGAGTTAGGCAAGTCTGCCTTCGGATCCAAGTAGGAACCGTAGGTGATCATGGTACCAGCACCCAGTGATAGCGAGAAAAAGCAAAAGCCCATCGCGTTAAAGAGCGCCGAGGCATTAAAGTCTGACCAGCGTGGCAAGAACAAGAATTCGAGTCCCTTTTCTGCGCCAGGAAGCGTGACGCCACGAATGATCAAAATGATCATGAGAATAAAGAGCGCGGGCATCAAGAATTTCGCGACGGTTTCAATCCCAGACTCAATCCCACCCAAAACAATGAGCGCAGTCACGAGCAAGAAACCGACCAAGTAGGCGTAACTCGCACTCCCGTTGGAGACGAAGTTACCAAAAACTTGTCCCAAGAGTTCTGGGTCCGTGATCAGACCATTACCCGTGATGGCATCCCAGAGGTACTTAAACGTCCAACCGCCCACGCAGGCGTAAAAGGAGAGGATCAGGAAAACGGTAAGCACACCCACGCCACCAAAAAAGCCCCATCCACGACCACAAACGCGACGCAAACTTTCTACGGGACCCGCGCGACCGGCACGCCCCATTGCAAATTCAGCAATGAGGAGCGAAACGCCCACGGTGAGCGTAAAAAAGATATACGGCAGCATAAAAACCGAGCCCCCATTGGTACCAGCCATATAAGGGAATTTCCAAATTGCGCCAAGACCTACGGCGCTGCCTGCACTAGCAAGAATGAAACCCAGTCGGGAACCCCAACTGGTGGATGTCGTTGAAGAGGACATACCGAACTTCCTTTGTTGTTGAGAGAACTGGGCAAAGAGATGGGTCTCATTGCCCTACGCAAAAAAATGAGAGTTTAAAAAACGCCTAACCCTTTGAGCATGACGATCACGATTAAGACCGGCGCAAAGTAACCCGCGATCACATGGAAGGTGGTTAAGAACGCAGGAGAGTATGGACGAACGAGTTGCAGTTGCGACTCGGCCATTGGGCGCGAGAGCCATGCGACGACTAAACCAATCCCCAACACACCAATCGGCATGCCGATGTTACTGGTCAAGTAGTCAAAGAAATCAAAGAACGTAAAGCCTAAAATCTTCACATCAGCCAAGGGACCAAAGCTCAAAGCAGATAAGACGCCGAGAATCGCCAAGGTGATAAAGGCGAGCGCCACACCTGCTTTACGATTGAGTTTCCATTCATCCGAGAGGTACTGCACCGACATCTCGAAAATAGAGATACTCGAAGTGAGCGCTGCCACAAAAAGGCAAACGTAGAACGTAATCGCAAAGAAGTGCCCAAAGGGGAGCTGGGCAAAGACAGCGGGCATCGTCGCAAACGTGAGCCCAGGACCCGCGTCAGGGCTGAGTCCAAAGGCGAACACGGCTGGCATAATCATCAAGCCACCAAGGAGCGAGGCGATGATTGCTAAGAACACAATCCAACTTACCGAGGTGGGAAGGTTTACTTTGTTGCTCAAGTAGCTCCCATAGTTCATTTGGGAGGCAGAACCTACAGAGAGCGAAAAGAAAGCAAAGCCCATGGCATTGAGCAAACTTTCGCCCGTGAAGTTTGAGAAATCAGGTTTAAAGAGGAATTCCACACCAGCCCAAGCACCAGGAAGCGTCAAACCACGCGCAATCAAGATGAGCATCATGATAAAGAGAAGCGGCATCAAGACTTTCGAGATGCGTTCAATCCCTTTTTCAACGCCAAAGAGCACCACAAGCGCGGTTGCGCCTAAAAAGGCCAAGTGTGCAATGACAGGAGCTACGCCAGAGGAGGCAAATTCGCCAAAGACCGTGCTCATCATAGCTGGGTCGTTCACAATGCCGTTACCCAAGAAAGCTTGCACCATGTAGTAGACGCACCAGCCGCCCACTACCGAGTAGAAGGCAAGCACCAAGTAGCCAGTCAAAACGGAGAGCTGACCAATCCAGGAAAAATACTGACCGCCCCAGCGACGATAGGCTCCAGCTGCCCCAGCGCGAGCAGAGCGCCCCATGCACATTTCACCGATCAAGAGCGTCAAGCCAATCGTAATGGTGAAGAAAATATAGGGCAGCATGAAAACTGCGCCGCCATTCGTGCCCGCTAAGTACGGAAACTTCCAAATGGCACCTAAACCCACAGCGCTACCTGCACTAGCCAAAATAAAACCGAGGCGTGAGCCCCATTGCGATCTTTCTGTCATAGGTGTCTTGTCTTTTTTTAAGGTGGTTTTGAGCTTGGAACTCAAATGAGGTCGGTCTAAAAACAGACCATCCTCGAAGAGGGAAGCCCTCTTCGAGGATGAAGAGAATGTTTTACACCAACCCAGAAATTAGCACAACTAGTACCAAAATGGGCGAAACCGTGGTCATCATAATGCGCAAGAGCTTCAACTTTCCTGCAGAAAGTCCCGTTCCCTTTACATCAGCGAGATCAGCACGAACCTTGTCCCAACACACAACACTGGCTAAGCCCAGAATGACGAGGCCACCAATGGGCAAGGACAAATTGCTCGTGAAGAAGTCGAAAATATCGAAGAACGTCTTGCCGTTGAAGAACGTCACATCAGAGAGGATACCAAAGGAGAGGCAGGGGAGAACGCCCACAACTGCCAAAGCAATTGTCGAGAGCACGCTCGCCTTTGCACGCGTCATCTGGTATTCATCGACCAAGAAGGCTACCAAAATTTCGATCAACGAAATCGAACTCGTGATTGCTGCCACCACAATGCAGAGGTAGAACATCACCGCAAAGATCTGCCCGAAGGGGAGCTGAGCGAAGACAGCAGGCATCGTAATAAACGTCAAGCCTGGACCCGCGCCCGGATTCAAACCAAAGGCAAACACACTAGGCATGATCATCAAGCCGCCCAAAAGCGAAGAGATGAGCGTTAAAACCGTAATCCACACACAGCCATTGACGACATTAGCGCCTTCCTTTAAGTAGGAGCCATAGGTGAGCATACAGCCGCAACCCACGCAAAGCGAGAAGAACACAAAGCCCATTGCCTGCAAGAGCCCCGTCAAGGTAAAGGCTTCAGGATCGAACTTAAAGAGGTATTCCACGCCAGCCCAAGCCCCAGGAAGCGAGAGACCACGAATGATCAAGATGATCATTATGACGAAAAGAAGTGGCATCAACACTTTGGAGACGCGTTCAATCCCCTTGGTGACGTCAAAAGCCACAATCATGCCGTTTAAGAGCAAGAAGAGCCACTGGTAGCCAAGTGCCATGATGGGGTTCGAGGTGAGTTCTCCGAAGTGAGCTCCTAATTGAGCTTGGTCAGTAATGAGGCCCGAGCCAGTCAAAGCTTCACAGAAGTACGCAAGCGTCCATCCCCCGATAGCCGAGTAGAAGGTCATCACCAAAAAGCCGGTGAGTACCCCTAAGTAACCAATCGGCACCCACTTCGAGCCAGCGATTTTGCGGTAGGTGGTCACGATACCACCACGACCAATATGGCCCAACGTGATTTCAGCAATGATCAACGTGAGCCCAACTGTGAGCGTGAGCAAAATGTAGGGGAAGAGAAAGGCACTTCCGCCATTGGAGCCAGCCATATAGGGGAACTTCCAGATGGCTCCTAACCCAACCGCCGCCCCGACGCTTGCGAGAATAAAGCCAATTCGGCTGGTCCAAGATTTTCTTTGTATGTTTGGCATAAAGTAGGCCTTCAGTGAAAAAAGTGATAAATAAAAAGCCGGCGCAACAACTCAACGTTGGCGCCGGCTCAAAGTCTTTATAGGTCAGCGTCCGTGGAGTTTAACCACCGAAGAGACCCTGATAAATTGCAACTGCCACGAGGATCGGAGCGAGGATGGCAATCATCACACGCAACACACTCAGTGTACCGTTGCTGTAAGGCTTGACGGCGACAATCTGTTCACGAATTGCAGGCCAAGCAAACCAACCAGCAATGGCAGCAATAGCGAGACCACCGAGCGGCATCATGTAGTTGGTGCAAACGTAATCGAGGAAGTCGAAGAAGTTCATACCTGCAATCTTGAAGTCACCCCAAGGTCCGAAGGAGAGCGCCGAAACACAGCCCAGGAAGAAGAGCGTGACCCAGTTGATAATCGTAGCGGTTTTACGCGAGAGATGCCATTCATTCTGCAAGAATGCGGTCACCACTTCGAGCAAGGACACAGCCGAAGTAAGAGCGGCCACGAGCAAGCAGATATAGAAGAGCAACGCAAACACATAACCAAACGGAACGTGCGAGAAGATCATCGGCACCGTCACGAACACGAGACCAGGACCGCCATTGGGTTCGAGACCGAAGGCGAACACAGCCGGCATGATCATCAAACCTGCCAAGAGAGCTGCCTGAATAGCGAGCACGGCCACCCAGAGACTGGCGTTAGGAATGTCAGTCTTGTCAGAGAGGTAGGAACCGTAGGTCACCAAAATGCCAGCGCCCAAGGAGAGCGAGAAGAACGTGAAGCCCATGGCGTTCAAGATGGAGTTACTCGTCACTTTATCCCACTGGAAGTGGAAGAGGTATTCCACACCAGCCCAGGATCCCGGGAGTGTCAAACCACGAATGATAATGGCGATCATGAGAATGAAGAGCGTCGGCATCAAGTATTTGGAAAGACGTTCAATACCGCTTTCCACGCCCAAGACCACCGTACCGCAGGTAAGGCTCAAGAAGACGAAGTGCCAGAACACGTTAGAAGAGGGCGTGCTCACCAAGTTACCGAAGTGCGACTTCAGAAGAGCAGCGTCATTGATCGTGATATTGCCCAAAATAGCGTCCCAGAGATAGGCAACACACCAGCCACCCACCACGGAGTAGTAGGACAAAATGAAGAACGAAGTCAATACAGCCAAAGCGCCCAAGGCAGCGGACCAACGACCACCCACGCGGCGCATAGCAGAAACGACCGAGCCACGGCCTCGACGACCAATGGCGACTTCCGCCATGACCAACGCTACCCCAATGGTGAAGGTGAAAATAATGTAGGGGATGATGAAGCCAGCGCCACCGTTGGCACCAGCCCAGAACGGAAATTTCCAAATCGCGCCTAAACCGATTGCTGAACCGGCACTGGCGAGAATGAACCCAATACGGGAACTCCACTGTGCGTTATTAGTCATGATGTCGATCTTTTTAGATAAGTTTGTATTCTCTTCCCTAAAGTCAGATCAAGGCAGTAAAGGGAAGCGTGTAATCAAAGGTGTACAAAACACGAGTTGATGTTTTTGATTGTAACGGTAAATATTTCCCATAAACGTGCGCGGACAAACTAAAGCCATACTCTTAGACTTAAACTGGAAAAGGTAAGGTTAATATCTTAGAGAAAAGTGTAGAGAATAGGCTTTTTCACTAGGTATTGCACCTTATAGACTTTCTAAGAAGAGAGAAACGAGTTTCTCTTTTCTGGTCAACGCACACCTTGTGTACAACAAAAAAGGAAAAAACGATGAAAAAATCTCTCGCCGTGGCATCCGCCGGTATGGGTTTGTTGGGAGCAGCCACCGCTTTGAGCGCAGCCCCCTTGCCCGTTGAAAAAGGAATGGAAGTTCAGGTAACGGGGCAAGCAGCTGTCAGCGTGCCTAACGACGAAGCAGAAATCACGTTTTCTGCCATTGAAGAGTCGAAAAATGCGAAAACGGCTTCTGATAAGGTGGTGACGCGCACGAATAGCGCTTTAGATGCTCTTAAAAAGAGTGCCTTCAAAGATGCCATCCTTTCGATGCGTACCACGGGTCTTTCTGTTAACCCCCGCTACACCGATGGCACCGCTAAGGCTGCCCCAAAGATTGATGGCTGGGAGGCGGTTTCTCGCATTTCGGTCACAGTGAAGGGTCTCATGAAGATGAGCGACATTATGCAGGTCGCTAATCAGAGTATGACCTATGAAGGGGTGACGTTCCGTATTTCTCGCGAAACGAAACAGCGCTTTGAGTCGCAACTCTTAACGGAAGCAACGAAAGATTCGGTCGAAAAACTCAATACGATTGCGAAATCTTTAGGTTTGGATGAAAAGCATATCAAGTTGGTGAAATTGAATGCCCAGTCTCAGGCCTCGGGTGGCGCAGTCTATGACTATGCTCCGATGCGCATGACCAAGATGGAAAATGCGATGGTCGGTGCTGCTCCTCAGGTGGAGTCGGGCGACACTCAGTTGACGCTTCGTGTGTCGACGGAAGCGTTGATTTTGCCGTAATGAAGAGTCGTTAAACGCAAAAAAAGCTGGACAAACCTCAATGGCGTCCAGCTTTTTTCATGTCTTGTGCGTTTTAGAGACGTGCGATGGTGGTCATCACACCTGTCACCTTGTCGCCAATCGTCACGCAGATTTCAGCGTTCACCGGGAGATAGACGTCCACGCGAGAACCAAAGCGAATGAAGCCATAGCGCTGACCACGCTCCAACGTATCGCCCACGTTGGCGTAGCAGAGGATACGACGAGCCACGAGACCAGCCACCTGAATAAAGGTGACGTTATGACCTTCGGGCGTCGTCACACGCACGGCGTTACGTTCGTTATCAGTCGAGGCTTTGTCCAAGTCGGCATTTAAGAAGAGGCCAGGGGTGTAGCGAATTTCTTCCACCTTACCAGCCACAGGGGCCTTCTGGCTATGAACATTGAAAACGTTCATGAAAATCGAGATCATCTGGGCCTTTTCGCCAGTGAGAGGATCTTCAGCTAATTGGACTTTGCAAACGCGGCCGTCCACAGGGCTCACCACAGCACGAGGATCATCGGGCAGGGGACGAGCAGGATCGCGGAAGAACTGCGCGCAGAAAATCGTCAACAGCAGCGCGATCGTGGCAAGGAATTCCCAGTCGAGCAAGTAGAAGATCACAGTGAGTGCAATGCCGCCATAAATAAAGGGGCGACCTTCTTTTGCAAAGAAGGGATGCGGATAAAGTTTTGCGTTCACAGAAAAACACTCCAAAGAGGACGATGAACTAAAAGAAAGAGATTTCGCGCACAATCATAGCAAAACGCCTTTTAGTTCGCTCAACAGAAGAGGGGGAAATAAAAAACCGAAGTTCGAGGACTTCAAGGAAAGGCTCGAACTTCGGCGGTATTTTTAACGACGAATCGTTTTAGTGAGCAGGTGTTTCTTCGTGAGCACCTTCGGCTTTATGTTCTTCCATGGCGGCGATGGCCTTGGCAATGTCTGCCTGAATGGGATTCGGGCGACCCGTCCACCAGCAGAAGAAACCGTAGGCGTAGCCAGAAAGGGCGTACAAGCAAAAGAGCACAAAAATCGAGAGCGAGGTGTTGCTCGAAAGAAGCAAGAAGAGCGCGGCGCCAACCAAAATCACCCAGAAGGGGATGGTTTTCACAACGGCGTAGCTCTTACCCGAGAAGAAGGGCGCATTTGAGACCATCGTGAGACCAGCATAAAGCGTCACGACAGCCGCAATCTGCGGCACATATTCCACGAGGAAATCAGGCACGTGGTTTTCCACGCATAGCCAGACGAAACCGCAAACAAGTGCAGCCGCCGCTGGCGAGGGAAGACCCTGGAAGTAGTTTTTACTCACTACACCCACGTTGCAGTTAAAACGAGCAAGACGCAAAAGCGCACAGAGCGCGTAGACAAAGGCGATAGCCCAACCGACCTTACCTAAGCCTTTGAGCGTGTACTCATAAACGATAAGGGCTGGTGCGATACCGAAACTCACCGCATCGGCAAGGGAGTCCATCTGCACGCCAAATTCAGATTGGGTGTGAGTGAGACGGGCAACACGTCCGTCCATACCGTCAAAGAGCATGGAGAAGAAAACAGCAATCGCAGCAGACAAGAAGTCGCCGTTCATCGCCGAGATGATACCGTAGAAAGCCGCAAAGAGCGCAGCGGCGGTGAAGGCATTCGGGAGAACGTAAATGCTCTTCGACTTCACGGCTTGAATGCGACGCTGACTAATCGAAGTCAGGCTTTCTCGCTGAGAAGGAGGTGTTGAGGTCATTGATATAGGTCCGTCAATAATGTTGTGCGCTAGCGGGCTCAAAGAGAGGCTTTCTCTAGAAGGGAAAGCGGCCGACTAGGGCATGAACGTCCAAAAAACTAAACTCACATTCTACTCACCTCAAGGCGATTAGGCAAAAAAGGTGTACCTTTTCTGCGATAAGAATCAGCCTAGATTGGTAGAGTTGATTAGAATTATCACTGGTTTTCGAGCAAAAGAACCGAGTTTTGTCGCCGTAACCTGTAAATTTTCTTTAGAAAAAAGGAGCGTTTTCATGCCTTTCGTTTTTGCGCCGCCAGCTCAGGCTGCTATTCCTGTGTTAGATGAACGTTATGAATTTTTCCCGATTCATCGTGTTTACGGGATTGCAAAAAACTATGCTGAACCTGGTGCGCCGAAGGATACGCCTTTTTATTTCATGAAAACCGCGGATAACGTTGTCGCGGTTCCTGAAGGAGAAGTGCTCTCCATCCCCATGCCTCCGGGGACCAACGATTTACGCCACGAAATTGAACTCGTGGCCTGCTTGGGTCGTGGTGGTCGCAACCTTACGTTAGAAGAAGCGCAAGAAGCCATCTGGGGCTGGAGCGTTGGGATTGATTTCACGGTGGCAGATCAAAAGCTTCCCTCAGGAGGGAGAGATATGATGCGCTCGAAAGTGTTTGAACGCTCGGCGCCCGTCTCTTTTGTGAAGCCTGCGTATCGCACCCCGTTGCCTAATCCTGTGGATTTGTGGCTTTACGTCAATAATCAGAAGCGTCAAGCCGGAAGCACCAGTAACTTGGTTCTCTCGCCCTATGAGCAAATTGTGGAACTCTCTCGCTATTTCACGTTAGAGCCCGGCGACATTATCTTTACCGGGACGCCTAATGGCTCTTCAACGCTAGCTGTGGGCGACATGATTGACGCTGGAGTGAATGGTATCGGCTCGATCAAGGTGAAAATCGTTGAAAATGCTTAACGATAACCTCTAGCGCTTTAAGTGAGATACAAAAAAGGAGCGACTCTTTTCATCAAGAACCGCTCCTTTTCGCTATTTAGAGGTGGCTAAGAGCCACTTTTTTCTTTAGTCGATTTGCTTGCGTCTTCTAGAGCTTGCGCGAGCATACTCACAGCCGTCGCATAGAAGTAACTACGGTTGTAGTAAAGGAAGGCAGAGAAGTTTTGCGTCCCAATGTAGAGGTGTCGTTCTAGGGGACCACCGTCATCTTGCCAGGGAAGATCCACCAAAAGCACAGGGTGGTTGAGCGGCAGATCCAAAAGTCCCACGGGCTCAATCCCGCCTTTTAAGAGGCCATCAACGGTTTTATCCGCACGAATCCCTGTTGAAGGGGGAATCGTTTCGGGACGAATTTTTTGCTTTACTGGATAAAGTGGCTTTAACCCAGCTTTCCAGCCATGTGCTTTGAGATACGCCGCTACTGAAGCAATGGCATCGGCCTCGTTATTGATGATGTCGATAAAACCATCATTGTCCCCATCCGTCCCAAAGGAATTGAGAGAACTCGGCATAAACTGCCCATAACCAATCGCGCCCGCATAACTTCCCGTGACCGATACGGTAGGGAGTTTGTCTCGCCAACAAAAGTCAAGAAATTCAGCCAATTCCTTTTTGTAGAACGTGGCGCGACGTGTGTAGTCAAAAGCGAGCGTCACGAGCACGTCTAAGACGCGAAAGCGTCCCATATTTTTCCCATAAATGGTTTCCACCCCAATGATGGCGGCAATCGCATAGCGAGAGACTCCTTGAGTGTTTTCAATATGGCTAAAAAGTTCAACGTGCTGCTCGAGAAAGTCCACCCCTTTGGAGAAGCGCTCAGAGTTGACCATGTTGCGCTGATAGAGGCGGAAGTTTCTGTCTGGCGTTGTTGCGGGTCCTGTTTGGGGTTTAGGCGTCATGTAGCGCTCGGCAAGCGGAGAGTAGCGCGCCAGAGCGATCTCCGTTTCCAGCCAATCGTAGGGAATGCCCTTTTGAGCAGAGACTTCTTTGAGAAATGCGATGATGTCTTCGCGATCCGTATAATTGACGCCTGCCGCAGGTGCCTTGGCCCAAAGAGGCGTCATGACCCCTAGACCATAGAGCATGGCGAAGGTTCCTAACTGACGACGCGTTAACTTTGGCATTCAAGACTCCCGAAAATTTTTGAATGGTTTTCAGAATAGCATAGATGAAAAAAAGAGGACGGTGAGGCAAGAATCTGTTGCGACTTTGTCGCGTTTTCTTTCACGCTTTGGCAACCTAAGCACTGCGGCAACTGATAGACTTTCATTAAAAGCTTTTTTCTACCGCTATAAAGGACAGATCAATTGACGTCAAACCTTCCACTAGCGACGGGGTATTTCACACACGATCTTACCTCACTGACGAATCCCATTAAGGATGCGCCTGAAACTCCAGACCGACTTGCTTCCATTGAGCTCATGCTTATGGCAATGGGGTTTGGGGATCAGTTGCGTCGCTACGAGGTGCATGAAGCGCCACTCCCCGTGGTGCATCTTGCGCATGATCCTTCCTACGTGCAAAGTTTGGCTTTGGCGAGTGCTGGGCACGTTGAAGCCTTAGCAAAGTGGCAAGCGGTAGATACGCCAGTGGGTCCGCTCTCTTACCGAGCAGCGCTAAAAAGCGTAGGCGCCGTGATTGAAGCCATTGATGCGGTGATGAAGCGCGAAATTGTGAACGCGTTTTGTGCGGTGCGCCCACCAGGACACCATGCAGGGCGTCGCAGCGGTGGAGGCTTTTGCTACTTTAATAACACCGCGATTGGGGCGCTCTACGCGCATAAGCGCTGGAACTTAGAGCGCGTCGCGGTGCTTGACTTTGACGTGCACCACGGAGATGGAACCGAAGAAATTTTGGGCAGTAACCCTCACTTTCAGTTCTACTCTCTTTTCCAGTGGCCACTTTACCCCAACCGCTTAACGGAAGTAGTGCCCAGCAATGTTATTCGGGTGCCGCTCGAAGCGGGCGCGGGTGGTGAAAAATTGCGTGAAGTGGTAGAGACCGTTTGGCTCCCAGGGGTGGAAGCCTTTAAGCCACAACTCATTTTGCTCTCTGCCGGATTTGATGGGCATGTGGAAGAAGCCATGGCACAGCTCAAAATGGAAGAGTCTGATTTTGCCTATATGACCGGACGCCTGATGGACGCGGCAGAAGTGCTTTGCGACGGAAAACTCGTGAGCGTTCTAGAAGGCGGTTACAGCTTACGCTCTCTGAGCCGAAGCGTGATGAGTCATATTGCTACCCTTGTTAACCAGCGTCGTAAAACGGAGTAGCGCTCAGCATGGGTCAACTCAAAGAACACCTCAAAGAAGGCGTTAAGCCGCGCGAGCTTTGGTCTTGGGCGGCTTATGATTTTGCCAATTCGGGTTATACCACTGTGGTTCTCACGGCGGTGTTTAATACCTATTTTGTGAGCGTCATTGTTGGAGATTCCGACTACGGCACGTTGCTCTGGACCGTGGTGATCGCCATTAGTAACGCTGTGAGTATGCTCACAATGCCTGTGATTGGACTTTTGGCTGACGCGCGTGCACAGAAAAAACGTTGGCTGTTGGTTGCGACGGCAATGTGCGTTTTAGGCACTTTTGGGCTGATGGGGACGGGGCCTGGCACCGTTGTGCTCGCTACCTTCATGATCATGCTCAGTAACTTTGGCTACAACGTGGGCGAGTCGCTTTGCTCAGCGTTTTTGCCTGAAATTGCGCGTGAAGAATCTGTGGGGAAAGTCTCTGGCTGGGGATGGTCAATGGGTTACTGCGGTGGTCTTGTCACCCTGCTGCTCGCCATTGCCTGGACGAGCTGGAGCATGAAAGCGGGCTACAGCACCGATTTACTCGTTGATGGGACGCTCTTTATTACGGCTGCTGTCTATGCGCTAGCGGCAACGCCTATCTTCCTTTTCTTAAAAGAGCGCAGTACGCCTCGCATGAAAGAAAATAACAGCAACCTCAAAGCGCTTTTTGTGAGTAGTTTTGAAGAAATTCGCCATACGCTGGGAAGCCTCAAGGTTTATCAGGATTTTGCCCGTTTGGCGCTCTGCGGCTTTTTCTATCAAGCGGGTGTGTCAGTGGTGATTACGCTCTCAGCCGTCTACGCAACGGCAGTCATGGGCTTTACCACAGAAGATATTCTCATCATGGTGTGCGCAGTGAATGTGACAGCCGCTGTGGGTGCTTTTGGCTTTGGGTATCTTCAGGACCGAATCGGTCACAAAACCGCCCTCGCCATTACGCTTGCGGTTTGGCTTTTGATGGTGCTTTGCGCTTACTTTGCGACCGAGCGCTGGATGTTCTGGGTGGCTGCCAACTTGGCGGGCATTGCGATGGGGTCGAGTCAGTCCGCGGGACGTGCGATGGTGGCCGTGTTTGCACCAGAGTCGCGCTTAGCCGAGTTTTATAGCTTCTGGAATATGATGCTTTGGCTCTCAGCGATTGTGGGCCCGCTCACTTATGGTTTGATGACGGCAATCTTTCATAATAATCACCGCTTGGCGATTTTAGTGACTGGTCTCTTTTTTGTGGTGGCGCTACTCGTGCTTCAACGCATCAACATTGAACGAGGCCGCAAAGCTTCTGGTAATCTCACCGCCTAAAAAGCGATTTTCTACCTCTTTTGGAGGATTGTGGCGCGGTGCTCTTTCGACTTTTAGCTGATCACAGAACAAGGAGCGCCGTGGCACAATGTGAGGATGACAGAAAAAGACAGACTGTCCAAACGAAAACAAAGGAGACCCCATGTCCACATTGCAAGAACAAGTACGTGAACGCGCCTTAGCCTTAGGTGCACCATTCGGATTGGTGCCTGACAAGGTGACGGTACCCATCATGAGCGAAGATCCTGAATCCGTTAAAGGCTTGAGCGTCATCGCTCGACGTCTCGCGGCAGCTTCTTTTGCCATTCGTTTAGCCAACGCTCTCCTGGTTGACGAAGACGACGATGAAACGCGCGCCACGATTCGCGAAACTTCTCGCAACTACGGGGTCGACTACGATATGACGCAACGCGAAATCAGTCTCTTGCACGGTGACAACACTGAGCGCGATATTGAAGACGTTAAGGGCTCTGAAGAAGCGATGGCAGTGGTGGCTTGGGCACTAAACGGTGGTCCTGCGCCTGTGGATCCCACGAAGCCCTCCGATATTGACGCAGCACACAATGTGGTGATTCGTGGCGAACATATTCAGAAGTTGATGGAGCAAGCCGAGCTCGTGCCACAGCTTGAAGTGGCAGCCTTGATTGACCTTTATCGTCTTTATGCTGAGCAGGGGATTGGGGATCAGAAACTCGTACGTGCTCGTCGCGTCGCTTTAGAGTGGTTCTTGGTGCGCGAAAACGACTGGTTGCGTATCCGCTTCTAAAAAACACTTAACACAAAAAAATCTCGGTCTCGAAAAAATGACGAAGCCGAGATTTTTTTGTCTGTTTATCTTTGGTAGGCCAATTAGTAGCGGCGGGCTTCCCAGAGAAGCGCAAGACCAAAGACACCAAAGAGAGCGCCAGCAAGACCATCAATCCAGCGAGATAAGCGCAGATAGCCGCGGCGCATCACAGGAAGGTGAAACACGAGTGCCACAAGCGCAAACCAGAGGAACGTTTCTGCGACAACAATGCCAAAAATCCCCCAACGCATGGAAGAGCTCATATCGGGGGTTAACATCATCGAGAAAATCGAGGAGAAGTAGACCACCGCCTTGGCGTTAGCGAGGTTCGTAAAGAGCCCCATCGTAAAGGCACGCACCTTAGAGACAGGAAGCTCTGCGGGTTTAGCACCACCTTCAGAAGCTTCTGGCTTACGCAGAGCACTCTTTAAGAGGTTGTAGCCCATCCACATCAAGTAGAGGCCGCCCGCGACAAGAAGCCCGCGGTGAAGCCACGCGAACTGTTCAAAAATCCATTGCAAGCCGATGAGCGACAAAGCAGCCCAGAAAACCACGCCCAACGTGATCCCAGTCACGCCATAGAGCGCCTCAGCGCGAGAGCGGCTTACTGCGGTTTGCGTCACAAAGAAAAAGTCGGGACCAGGTGTCATCAGTGCGACGAGATGAATCACCATCAGACTAAAAATAAAAGACATCGTTATGGCTCAAGTTAGGGAAAGGGGGAGTTGGCGGCGAGAAACCTCATGCAAGAGAAACATTCTAGAGGTTCTAGGCTTAAAAATCGAGTGAGGAAGATCGCTTAGTTGGGAGAGGAAAGCAGAAGTAGAAAAGTCCTCCTTTCCGAAAACAGTAAAGTGCTATTTCGCCTAAAATGGCTCACTTTCTTTAGAAGACTGGCAAGAAAAAAGGTCACTAACACGAAGCTAGCGACCTTTTCTGAGAGAACCCGAAAAGTAGTTTAATTCTGCTTATTGAGTTCAATGATTCGACGCGTATCCGTGGCGAGATCGTTGAGCTGCAGCGCATCGTAGCTCTTTGCAATCAAGTCAAGGGCTTCATCGCGCTGCGGCGTATTCTGGAATTCTCGTACCACGCGCTGAGCACGGTCAATCGCGGCCACATAAGCGTGACGCACGAAGTAGTACTTCGCCGTGGAGAGTTCGTGCTGAGCCTGTGCAATCACGAGCTCCTGCATACGACGACGGGCTTCTGGAGCATACTGACTACCTGGGAATCGGAGCACCAATTCCTTGAAGATGTCAAATGCTTCGCGAGAGGCGTTAGCGTCACGTTCAGCCACGTCTTCGTTGGTAAGCCAAGAGAACCAGCCATCGGTTTCGTTGAGCGTCGCGAGTGCTTTCATGTACATAACGTAGGCACTATTTTCGCTATTGGGATAGGATTGGAGATAGCGATCTGCAGCTTGAATAGCTTGAGCAGCATCCCCGTCCTTCCAGTAGGCGTAGACGAGTTCGACTTGAGCCTGCTGGGCATAGCGACCGAATGGGTAGCGAGCTTCCAACTTAGAGTAGTAATCTTTCGCTTGGGTCCAGTTACCGTCATCGAGACTGGAGCGAGCTTCTGTATACAATTTGTCTGCCGTCCAATCAATGGTAGGATCTTTGTCGAGCGACTCAAGCCAAGAGCAAGAGGCCGTCGCCAAAGTAATGGCAGTGACAAGAAGGCTTCGAACAACGAAGCGCTTAAAAGGAAAAGTGAAATTCATGACGAGCAAAAACGAAAAGAATTTAGCTGATTATAACGATCTCTCCGATTTTGAGCACGGAGATGACGGTGACGATGGTGACACTTTACCAAGTTTCTTGATCGAAAGGGTATGGGGAGAACGCTTAGATAAAGTTTTAGCGAACTTAATGCCCGATGTTTCTCGCGCTCGTCTGCAGAAGTTGATTGAAGAAGGGCAGGTTGAGGTGAATGGCGAAGTCGTTACAAAAATTCGCCAAAAAGTCTCTGACGGCGATGAGGTTCAACTCTTAGAGGAACCCCATATTGATGAAATGCTCGGTGCGGAGCCGCAAGATGTACCGCTCGAAGTGGTCTATGAAGATGATGCCATCATCGTGATCAATAAGGCGCCAGACCAAGTGGTGCACCCTGGTGCAGGGAACCCCGATGGCACGATCATGAACGGGCTTCTCTTTCACTATCCAGAATTAAAAGAAGTGCCTCGCGCGGGGATTGTGCACCGCCTTGACCGTGATACGAGTGGTTTGATGGTCGTAGCGCGTACGCTTTCGGCACAGACCCTTTTGGTGCGCCAACTCCAAGAGCGCACTGTGAAGCGCGAATATTGGGCGATCACGCTGGGGAGCGCCGCGCGCGACTTTGTGGTCGATGTTCCAATTGGACGTGATCCGCATAGCCGTACGCGTTTTAAGGGCTTCCCGGGAAGCATTGGCGTGAAAGCGAAACCCGCTAAAACACGTGTGCGTTGCGTGGGTTGGAGCGAAATGGAAGGTCTTCCAGTTTCCTGGGTGGCATGCCGCTTGGAAACCGGTCGCACGCACCAGATTCGCGTGCACTTAACAGGGGAAGATTTGCCGCTCATTGGCGACCAGGTCTATCGTGGTCGTGCCCCAGGCTTTGCGGTGAAACTAGAAAATGCACTGGATTTTCATCGTCAGGCGCTCCACGCCTCTCGCTTAGGGCTATTGCACCCTGTAACGGGTGAATATATGGAATGGTTTGTCCCGCCACCCGAAGATATGATTAACCTCATGGAGGAATTGTGCTTTGGTCCTTGGGATCGCCCTGTGAATGTGTTTGAAAAAGAATTGATCTAACGAGAAAAAATGAGCGAACTTTTTAAGCCTGGTCTTGATATTTTGCAACCCGATTGGCGTCAGGCCACGACGCCACGTAACGTCGATATGCTTTTCACCTGCCGCGATGGTGGGGTATCAAGTGGTCCTTGGGGTAATGCCGAGGGGATGATGGGGCTTAATGTTGGAGACCACGTTGAAGATGCGCCGAGCTGTGTGCGAATGAACCGTCAACTCGTGGCGCAATTGGTCCCAACGGATCCTAAGTGGATGAAGCAAGTACATGGGTGCACGATTGTCGAAGCCGATAGCGTGACGCCAGAAACCGAAGCTGATGCTGCTTGGACGCGCACGCCTGGCGTAGTCTGCACGGTGATGGTGGCAGACTGTTTGCCCGTTCTTTTAGCGGACAAAGAAGGGGCAATCGTGGCAGCGGTGCATGCGGGGTGGCGAAGCTTAGCCGCAGGGATTATTCAGCGCACGATTGCCAAGATGACCTCTGCAATGGGTCGCCCGTTGGACCTAGTTGCCTGGTTAGGACCGCGCATTGGTGCAAGTGACTTTGAAGTGGGGCCTGACGTCCTTGAAGCGATGCTCACCACGCTTCCTGAAGCACAAAAAGCGTTCACGGAAAAAGAAAATTCCGATCGTTTACTGGCGGATTTGAGCGCACTCGCTAAAATGGCGCTCGTGGGTGCGGGGCTCGAAGAGCGAAATATTGTCGACGCAAAATTGAGCACTTACGCCGATCCCAAACGTTTCTACAGTTATCGCCGTGATGGCGAAAAAACGGGTCGTCATGCTGCAATGGTATGGATTAAACCCGAGAAATAATTTTTTCGAAAAAAAGTACCCCAAAAACTAAGAGAGATATCTATGGCTACGATTCCTGTTGTTGGTTTTGTGTCCTTGGGCTGCCCGAAGGCGCTCGTGGATACAGAGCGTATCGTGACCGAATTACGTGCTCGCGGCTATCGCATTGGGCAGTCCTATCGTGATGCCGATTTGGTGATTGTGAACACCTGTGGTTTTGTGAATGAAGCCATTCAAGAAAGCTTGGAAGCTATTGCTGAGGCACTGCGCGAAAACGGTCGTGTGATCGTTTGCGGTTGCTTGGGTGGCCGAAAAGAGGCTGACGGGAGCAATTTTGTGCTCAACCAGATGCCTAAAGTTTTGGGCGTCACGGGACCAGATTCGGTTGATGAAGTGCTTCGCCTCGTGGAATCTCATTTGCCTCGCCCACACGAGCCTTGGGACGATTTGGTCCCAGCTTGTGGCGTGCGTATGACCCCGAAGCACTATGCCTACCTCAAGATTAGTGAAGGGTGTAACCACCACTGCTCTTTTTGCATCATCCCAAATATGCGCGGTCGCTTGGTGAGCCGTCCTATTGGGGACGTGGTGCGCGAAGCGGAGAGCTTAAAGAGCGCAGGCGTCAAAGAGTTGCTCGTCATTAGTCAAGATACGGCGGCCTATGGGGTCGATGCGAAATATAAGTTCTCCTTTGCCAATGGGCGCCCAGTGAAGACGCGTCTGCTCGATTTGTGTCAAGAATTGGGCCGCTTAGGGATGTGGACGCGTTTGCACTATGTGTACCCGTATCCGCATGTCGATGAGATTGTGCCGATGATGGCCGAAGGGTTGATTCTCCCGTACCTTGACGTTCCTTTCCAGCATGCACACCCGCGTGTTTTGAAGGCGATGAAGCGCCCTGCGAACGCAGAAAAGAACCTTGAACGTATTGCCGCTTGGCGTGCTGCTTGTCCGGATATCACAATTCGCTCGACCTTTATCGCAGGATTCCCTGGCGAGACGGAAGAAGAGTTTGAATACTTGCTCGACTTCTTGCGTGAAGCGCGCCTTGATCGAGTGGGGTGCTTTGCGTATTCACCAGTGGAAGGGGCTCAGGCTAATGAGCTCGAAGGACAGCTCCCTGAAGAAGTCCGTAACGAGCGCCGTGACCGTTTGATGGCCCTGCAGGCAGAGATCTCTGCTGAGAAGTTGCGCGAAAAGATCGGCAAAACGCAAGAAGTGCTCATCGATGAGTTTGATGAAGAAGCTGGGCTTGCTATCGGTCGTACCAAGGCGGATGCTCCCGATATTGACGGGAAGGTCTACATTGAAACGATGAAGACCTATAAGCCAGGTGACTTCGTGAAGGTGACGATTACGCAGAGCGAAGAAGAGTATGACCTCGTGGGCGTTCCTGCCGATGAACCAGAGCTTCTCGCACAAAAGCAACGCGAAGCCCAAGAAAACAACTAACAGAAATTGCTTAAAAAGATTGATGACTACACTGAAAAGCTCGGTGTAGTCATTTTTCTTCTTCACTCGAGAGGACAGAAGCGAAAGTGTTTCGCTAAAATCCTCTCCATTGATTTTCGGTCATGGGATGTGGGCGTTGGGCTCCTCCTCTAAAAAAGGAAACGACCGTGAGACAAGAGGTTTAGCCGACTAAGGATAGACGTTTTGTCTGACGGGACTCGTTCCCAAAGCTTTTGTTATTTTGGAGTTTAAAAATGGCCGAAAACCTGACAGTTAACGTCGATGCCTTAACACCTGCGCAAATTACCGAAAAGGTCTTGAGCCTTTCGGTAACAAAGAGCACCATGCCCTTGGGACAACAAATCCCTCTGGCACTCTTAGCAGGGTTTTTCATTGGGCTTGGGGCGCTCTTTTGTTCGCTCTTTGCCGCAGATCCAGCCCTCACCTTTGCGGTTCGTAAACTGCTCTCTGGATTAGTCTTCTCCGTGGGGCTTTTCCTTGTGGTGGTAGCGGGTGCAGAACTCTACACCGGCAACACGATGGTTGGGGGCGGCGCAATGGATAAGCGCATCACCTAGTCGATGACGTTCACGAATTGGGTTAAAGTCTGGTGCTTTAATTTCTTGGGCGCCCTCTTTTTGGTCTTCTTAGTTTTCTTTGCCCATGTCGCTGATATGGGGCCGATGGCTAAGGGGATGATGGGCATTGCCGTGGGTAAACTCACCCCCGACTGGTTCACGCTCATGTTTAAGGGCATCCTTTGCAACATCTTCGTTTGCTTAGGCGTGTGGTTGGCTTACGCAGCTCGTGGCGTGGTGGACCGTATGCTCGCTGTGCTTTTACCAGTGACCGCTTTCGTTGCGCTCGGGTTTGAACACTGTCTGGCAAACATGTACTTCTTGCCAATGGCCTATGTCTTGAAGCTCGCAGGCTACGCTCCTGCTGGTATTGATCTTGACGTTATTACGCTTGGCAACATCGCGAAGAATTTGACGGCTGCTACGGTGGGTAACACCATTGCTGGGTTGCTCTTGGTGGGTGTCTATCGCCAAGCCTTTAAAAAGCGTGGCTAAAAAACATTTTCCTTTTTAAATGAAGTTGGGCTGAGGCAAGAAAATCCTGTCTCAGCCTATTTTTTAAGCAATTTTCTCTCAAAGAAGTGATTTTCTTTGCGAGAATGCGTGCTCAAAATGCGACAAATGCGCAAAGACTTTGTGCTTTGCGCTATGATGAGCAGCATCGAATAATTTTGCGCAGTAAAAAATGCGCGAAGACTCACATCGCCGCTCTTAGGAAAGTCCAATGCGATCGAATAAACTCTTGAACCGTGCCATCGCTTTAGCACTGACGACAATGAGTACCTTGGCTTGCGCCGTCTCCTTAGGGGATTTGACTGTTCAAAGTCGCCCCGGAGAACCCATGCAGGCTACCCTCCAAATTGAAGATTTAGACCTTACGATTTCGCCTTTGCTCGTGCGAGTGGCGCCCCCATCGACCTATTTGCGCGTGGGTGTGCCCTGGGCTCAGCCTGTGCAAGATTTGCAGTTAGTGCGAGACGGTTCTCAGTCTACAATCCAAATTAAGGTGGTCGGGACGAATCCGCTTTCTGTGCAGTCGTTCCCTCTTTTGATCGAATTGAACGCCGGCGGCAAAGTTTCGGTGCGCAACTATCAGATTGTGGCGCGCGATGGTCACTTTGAAGTCCTAGAAGGCGCAGTGGCGCCTGCCGTGGGTACCTCTCACCCGATGTTGAGTGGCGCGCCAGAAGTGCAGGGTGCAAAGAGCGCAACCGCTCCTGTGAGCGCTAAAGTGGTGACCAATAATGCAGAAAACGCAGTAAAGGCACCAAAGAGCGCTCCTGCAGAAGCTCAGAAGCCTGCAGTGCAGCCCTTGAGCGCGCCAGCAGAAAAAGCAACGGCTAAGCCCGCTGCAAAGCACCGTGCTCCTGAAATCGTGCGCGAATATGTGGCTTTGAATGGCTTTGATGCCACGCAGCCCTTTAATGTGCAGCGCAGCATGACGCTCTGGTCTGTGGCGAAACTCTATTGGCCAAGTTACCGTGGTGCGACGCTCGAACAGTTGTTGATCGCTTTCCGTAACCACAATCCAGAAGCCTTTGTGAAGGGCAATCCTGATGAACTCTTGAGTGGCTCTAAGTTAGTGCCACCTAGTGAAAAGGATGTGTTTGCGATTGATGCGCTTGAAGCCTTTAAGGAAATTCATGGCGCCAATACCGCCGTACCGCCTCCGACACAGAATTTGATTGACGCGCAAAAGCTCTCCAACACGCTTGCTGGAAAGGTTGCTGATGCGCAGGATCGCGAACGCACGGAAGGCAAAACCCTTGAAGACATTGAACGCGCAGGGCGTGCTGCTTTAGAAAGCGGTAAAGAAGTCCTCAATGGGAAAGACTCTGCTGTAGAAGCCTCTGGTTTGCAGGCTGCCGCGGACGCGAACGCAGCTCAGGGAGAAGGCACTCCTTCCGCTGAGGCGGCTTCTGACAAGAATGAAGAACCTTCAAGAGCTCATAACGATGATGCAGCTGACGCTGCTGCCACGGGTTTGAGCCCCGAAGAACCTAAAGCCGAGGAAGCTAAACCCGAAGAGGGCGAAAAAGCGCAAGATTCTGCTCAGTCTGAGGGAGTAAGCGCAACTGAGACGAAGAGTGAAGAGGCGGCGAAGGTGAGCGAAGAAGCACCTAAGGCTGAAGAAGCTACGCCTGCCGCTAGCGATAGCGCACCATCCTCTGAAGCCGCTTCAAACGCTACAGAAGAAAAGAAAGCTGAGAGCGCCCCAGGAGACGCTAGCGCTGAGAAGCAAGACGCTCAAGAATCCTCTTCCTATTGGTGGGCTGGGTTAGGTGGTCTTATCCTGCTTCTTTTGATTTGGTTTATCAAGACGCGCCGTCGTGACGAGGAAGAAGAGGAAGAAACGAAACCCAAGGGAGTGATTCTTCAGTCTGAAATCAAGCCTGCCACTGCAGCCGCGCTGAGCGCAGTTGAAAAGACTGTTGATGAAGCGGTGAAAAATGGCACCACGGCTGGCGCCATGGGTGTCGGCAGTATGGCTTACTCCGAAGCGCTTCAAAAAGAACTCAAAGAAGCAAAGGCTGATCAGCCCTGGCTTGATCCGAACGATGAAGAATTGCCGCCTATTGATGAAGAACTTTCTTCGGCTGCGACAGCTGAACAAAGTGAAAAAGCCGGCCAGGTGATCAAGTCTGTTTCTCTTGACCTCGATGAGGGTGAAGAAGAGGAAGAGGAAGAGGCTGGCGCTAAAGACGAAAAAGGCGCCAAAGAAAATGCCCCTGTGAGCAATAAAGAGCTCGCTCTTCAGGCTGCGCTTGAAGCGAAATACAACCTCGCGAAGTCCTTCGTGGGGATTGGGGCACTCAATGAAGCGCTTGAACTGCTCGACGAAGTGCGTCGTCGTGGCACGCCTGAGCAGCGTGAACGTGCTGCGGAATTGGCGGCAACGATTCCTATCGCTTCGAGCAAGGATAAAGCCTAAGGGCGGTGTCTTTGACTGTTGGAGAAATAAGCTAAGTGGGCAAAGTGGCCTTAGGCGTCGAATATGATGGCGCGGCTTTTAATGGGTGGCAGATCCAACCGGACTGCCCCACCGTGCAAAAAACGCTAGAAGACGCAATTGCTCGTTTCTGTTGCACGCCCGTGCCGACAATCTGCGCGGGCCGCACTGACACAGGGGTGCATGCGACACATCAGGTGGTGAGCATTGATGCGCCAGTGGATCGCCCGATGCGCAATTGGGTTCGCGCGCTCAATACGTTTTTGCCTGAGACGGTTTCTGTGCGTTGGGCTCAGAGTGTCTCAGAAGAGTTTCATGCCCGCTATAGTGCTCGTGAACGTACGTATGAATATTGGATTTATAACGATCCGATTCGTTCTCCCATTTTAGAAAAGCGTACAGGGTGGGTATTCCGAGCGCTTGATGTGGAGGCGATGCGCGAAGGGGCAAAGTGCCTTTTAGGGGAACATGATTTCACGAGTTTTCGTGCGGCAGAATGCCAGGCCTCGAGCCCCATTCGCACGGTGACTCGACTGGATATTTGCCAGCAGGGTTCCCTTATTGGCATTCGTATTTCAGCCAATGCGTTTTTGCAGCACATGGTGCGCAATATTGTGGGGACGCTTATTTATGTGGGCGTAGGACGAGCATCCCCAGAGTGGGTCGAAAAAGTGCTAGCAGCACGCTCTCGCGCTGAGGCAGCTCCCACCTTTAGCCCATGTGGTCTTTATTTAACAGGGGTGCGCTACGAAGGCAATGAAGTGCCATCGCGAGGCGCTAGCCCATTTGGATGGTCTTAGGCGATGGAGACGCAAGAGGCGAGCGCGATATAATCAGTGCTCACCATTTGAAGTCTTCACCGATTAAAACGAGAACACGATATGAGTTGGTTAAACCGTATTCTTCCGCCAAAAATTAAACGAGATAACGAAAGTGATCGTAAACCGAGTCCAATCCCTGAAGGGGTTTGGACGAAGTGTCCTGGCTGTGAAGAGGCACTCTTTCAAGAAGAGTTGCGTTTGAGTTTGCAAGTCTGCCCGAAGTGTGGCTACCACCACCGTATTGGGGCTCGTGCGCGTCTGTTTGCCTTTTTAGATCAGGAAGGGCGCGAAGAGATTGGCTCTCAAGTCTTAAGTGAAGACCCCTTAGAGTTTGTCGACAGCAAGCCTTATCCCAAGCGCGTTGCGGACTACACCGCTAAGTCGGGTGAAACTGATGCCTTGATTGTGATGTCGGGGACCGTTCGTCAGCAGCCAATGGTCGCCGCCGCTTTTGAATTCGCCTTTATGGGCGGCTCGATGGGTAGCGTCGTTGGCGAGCGTTTCCGCTTAGGCGTTGAAGAAGCTATTCGCCGTCAGTGCCCCTTTGTTTGCTTTGCTGCCTCGGGTGGCGCTCGTATGCAAGAAGGTCTTTTCTCCTTGATGCAGATGGCAAAAACAACGGCTGCGATTACGAAGCTCTCTGAAGCGGGACTGCCCTTTATTTCGGTGTTAACCGACCCGACCATGGGTGGCGTTTCTGCTTCCTTTGCCTTTATGGGCGATATTGTGATTGCAGAGCCTCAAGCCTTGATTGGTTTTGCTGGTCCTCGAGTGATTGAGCAGACGGTGCATGAAAAGTTGCCTGAAGGTTTCCAGAGAGCAGAATTTTTGCTCGAAAAGGGACAAATTGACATGATCGTGGATCGACGCGATATGCGACCCAAGATCTCAATACTCACGCAGATGCTGATGCGAAAAGCACCAGTCACTGGCGTTTAAAAAATCAAAATTACTTTATAGAGAATAACCGCGCGAAAAGGCAAAATGCCCCGTGCGGTTTTCTCAGTTAAAGTGGCCTCGAAATTGGAGATTCCTGAGGAGGATGCCTCAGGGATGAAAATTGGAGAAAAATGGTGTTAGATAACACGTTGTCGAGTTGGTTAGAACATATTGAAACGCTTCACTCTAAACCTATTGATATGGGCTTAGAGCGCATGAAGGAAATGCTCGCTCGTATGAACATTTCCTTTGCGGGGAAGACGGTGATTACAGTTGGTGGCACGAATGGGAAAGGGTCGACCTGCGCAATGCTTGAGAGTATTTATCGTGCAGCAGGCTACAGCACCGGGATGCACACCTCTCCACACTTGCTTCGCATTAATGAGCGTTGCGTTGTGAACGGTAAAGAAGTCTCCGACGAACGTATGATTGCAGCATTCCGTCAGGTTGAAGAAGCCCGCGGCGACATGACGCTTTCCTATTTCGAGTACACAGCGCTCGCTTTCTTGAAGATTTTCCAAGAAGAAAATCTCGATGTCGTTATTCTCGAAATTGGTCTCGGTGGTCGTTTAGACGCCATCAATACGATTGACTCTAATGCCGCAATTATCGCTACGGTGGGGATTGACCACGTTGCTTTCTTAGGAAACACCCGCGAAGCGATTGGTCTAGAAAAGGCGCATATCTATCGCCCTGGTTGTGCGGCCATTTTGAGTGACCCAGATGCCCCAGTGACGGTTCGTGAGTGGGTGGAAAAGATTGGCGCAGTGAAAACCTTCGCGGGCGAAGATTTCTCCTACGAAATTGAGCCTGATGGTCGTTGGACTTATTGCAAAGGTGAGCTCACTTGGGCACATTTACCCGAGCCCGCGCTCGTGGGGATTAATCAGTACCAAAATGCCGCTGGGGTGATGAGTGCAATTGTCGCCTTAGAGGATCGTATTCCCGTCTCGCGCGATGCGATTGAAGCGGGACTCAAGAGCGTTCGCTTGACGGCGCGCTTTGAACTCGTAGCAGAGGATCCTTTCCCCATTGTGATCGATGTGGGTCACAATCTTCAGGCAGCAGAAGTGTTAAAGAAAAATATTCTGGCCACAAAGCGCCCCGATGAACGCACGATTGCTGTCTTTGGGATGTTAGCTGACAAGGATATGCAGAGCGTCTCTCGTATTTTGAAAGACGTGTTTGATGAATGGTATGTTGCCTCGCTCACAGGGCCTCGTGCCGCTAGCGCAGAAGAGTTGCGCTCTGCGATGCTCGCCGCGGGTATTGACGCGCGCAAAATTCGCGCCTGGCCTGATGTGCGTAGCGCCTTGATGGCTGCGCGACAAGATGCAACAACTATTGCAAATCAAGAAGTTGAGTCGATTCACGCGCCTGAGCCTGTTAGAATCATCATATTCGGATCATTCGTGACAGTCACTGCGGCCGCTGAAATTTTTGCCAAGGAAGGATTCACGATTTAAATCGCTGTGAGTCTGTGCAAAAGGCCGATGTTGAAGCTTTGAGCGCTTCAACTCGATGAATGAGCCCCCGCACGGACGACTCTACGTCTCGTGAGCAAAGTATTCAAAAGAGAGTGTGTTATGGCTTTTCCCAATCCCTTTAAACGCGAACCTACGTCTACCCCGAGTTCTTCTACGTCTCGCGTTGAACCCCATTTCGAAGGAAATGGTACGCCGGCGCCAGAAAATAATGACTCGCCTTGGACAGTCTCGCCCGACGATGGCCGATTTGGGACGAGCGCGCAACCGCCACTGAGTGTTCCTCCGAGCGTTCCGCCTCAGCAGAGCGCTAAGCCGGCTGCGGATGTGCCGCCAGTGACAACGCCTAGCGCTACCACGCCACACGTGGAAGAGCTCGCTCCAGTGAGAGAACCTCTCACAAAGGCTGTAGAAGAAGAGCCGCGCGCTCCTCAGACACCTCAGGCCTCCCCCGCGCCAGAGCAAAAGACGGAACCCGCGAAGAAGCCTTTCTTTGCTTCTTGGGGGAAAACGAAGAGCGAAGAGCATGGTATCGTGCCAAGCGATCAGGAACTGCTTCTTCGTCAGAAAACGCGTAACCGTTTAGTGGGTGCTGCTGCGCTCCTGATGGCTGCTGTGATCATTGCGCCTCTTTTCTTAGATAGCGAAGAAGCGCTCGAGGAACCCAAGGTCTCGACAGAAGTGCCTGCGGTGACAGAGGCTCAACGAGTCGAAGTGCCGATGGAAGCGACTGCTCCAAAGACGGCTGATGCGCAGAGCGCTGATCAAAAGGATGATAACCAAGAAGCGACGAAACCCGCCGCTACACCACAGGCTGGTGGCGCCGTAGCACGCGTGAATGTCTCGCCCGATATGGTTTCTGACCAGAATACGCAACCCGATGCCACTGCTCGTGTGCAGGCTGCCGTGAGCGCACAAAAAGCGAAGGTGGAACGCGCCGCTGCGGAAGAACGTCAGAAAGCCCAGCAAACTCAGCAAGCGAAAAAGCCTGCCGCTGAAGAAGCCGCTCCTAGCGCAGCTGCGCCTAGCGAAAAGGGCTACTTCGTGCAGGTGCTTGCTATCGGTAACGAAGCCAAAGCTGATGCCGCTGTGAAGCGTATGCGTGACCATGGTCTTCCTGCCTACAAGATGAAGGTGCAGGGACGTAACCTCTGGCGCGTGCGTGTCGGTGTCTTTAAGAGCCGTGAGCAGGCCAATTCTGCGATCGGTAAGCTCGCTTTGATTGGCTACACCGATAAACTCTCCCCTGAACAGCAATAAGCCAGTCTGAATTCGGCTAGAATCTGCGCAAAACTTTTTGTGGAATCGCTAAACAGATGAATGAAATTGATTGGATCATCCTGGCTTTGCTCTTGGTTTCGACCATTGTGGGCATCATGCGTGGCATGGTTCGCGAAACGCTGGCTATTGTGGGTTGGATTGTGGGCGCCGTGTTAGCGCTTCGCTACGCGGGCGACTTAGCTGACCAAATCCCTTTACCGCAAGCGGGCGTGATTGCGCGTACGATTGTCGCCGCTGTGGTGATTGTTGTGCTCTGTTTAGTCGCAGTGGGGCTCTTTGGTGCGCTTTTGCGTAAGTTGATGGAAGTGGCATCACTGAGCTTTGAAGACCGTATTTTAGGCGCTGTCTTTGGGTTTATCCGCGGCATTTTAGTGACCTGCGTTTGCGTTTTTGTGTTTGGTCTTTCCACTCAGCTCTCGGGGAGCGATTTGTGGAAACAATCTGCCCTGATTGGTCCTGCGCAAACCTTGATTGATTGGTCGATGCCGTATTTACCGAAGTGGGTGCAAGATTTGCGTGGTGTGGCCCCGATGATTGATGTCCCTGTGCCACTACCCGTGCCTAGCACGCCCGCCCCAGAGCAAGCACCAAGCGCTCAACCTGCGCCTGCTGCTTCTTAAAGGAACACCCATGAACGCCTCTACTTTGTGTCGCTCCTCTTTGTTAGGTTCGTCTGTGAGATAGAGGCGTTTTGTTTGAGTCAGAGAATAGAATTTTTGCGACGAGGATGTTTTAGTGAATCCTTCGCGCACCAAGCTTTTTAAAACTATCTTTTCATTTTTGAGGAAATTTTTACTATGTGCGGTATTGTTGCACTCATGTCTAATGAGGCAGTTAACCAGCGAGTCTATGATGCTTTGAATCTCTTGCAGCACCGTGGTCAGGATGCGGCCGGGATTGCAACGCTTGACGGGTTACAGTTCAACATCCACAAAGGCATGGGTATGGTGCGAGACGTGTTCCGCACGCGCAATATGCGTAACCTTTTGGGCAATATTGGGATTGGTCACGTTCGCTACCCGACTCAGGGTTGTGCCTCTTCGACCGAAGAATGCCAGCCTTTCTATGTGAATGCACCTTTTGGGATTGCGCTTGCTCATAACGGTAACTTGACCAACGCTGATGATCTTCGCCAGGAGCTCTACGATACGGACCGTCGTCACGTCAATACGACGAGCGACTCTGAAGTGCTTCTCAACGTGCTCGCGAGCGAAATTTCCGCTGTGACGCAAAACGGTGTGCGTTTGACGAAGGAAGGCGTTTTCAAGGCTGTGCATGAAGTGCATCGTCGTGTGCGTGGCTCCTACGCTTGCGTGGCGATTATCGCTGGTAAGGGGATGCTTGCTTTTCGCGATCCGAATGCCATTCGTCCGATCTGCTGGGGTACGCAGGAGCGTCCCGACGGCGGTCGCGACATCATGGTGAGTAGCGAATCCGTGACGATGATTGGTTTGGGCTTTGATGTGCAGGGTGACTTGGCCCCGGGTGAAGCGATGTGGGTTGACCTTCAGGGCAACGTCTCCTTCTCCCAGACGGTTGAAAAGCCTGCGCTCTCACCTTGCGCCTTTGAGTTCGTCTACTTTGCTCGTCCTGACTCCGTGATTGATGGGATTAGCGTTTATGGTGCTCGCTTGCGTATGGGTGAATACTTGGCCGATACCATCGCTAAGCAAATTCCGCTCGAAGAAATTGACGTAGTGATGCCGATTCCGGATAGCTCGCGTCCTGCGGCTCAGCAGCTCGCTGCGAAGTTGAACTTGTCCTACCGTGAAGGGTTTATCAAAAACCGCTACGTGGGTCGTACGTTCATCATGCCGGGACAGTCTGTGCGCCGTAAGAGCGTGCGCCAGAAGTTGAATCCGATGCCAATCGAATTCAAGGATAAGAACATCCTCTTGGTGGACGACTCCATCGTGCGTGGCACGACGATGAAAGAAATCGTGCAGATGGCGCGTGATGCCGGCGCGAAGAAAGTGTTCGTCGCGTCTGCTGCTCCTCGCGTTCTCTACCCGAACGTCTACGGGATCGATATGCCGACTCGCTCGGAGTTGATCTGTGGTGACGGGAAGACGGGCGAAGAGGTAGCAAAGATTTTAGGGGCAGACGCTGTGATCTATCAGTCGCTTGAAGACTTAAAGAGCGCGCTCCACGATATGAATCCGGCTATTCCTCGCTTTGACTGCTCTTGCTTTGATGGCGACTACATCACGGGCGACATTGATGAAGCCTACCTTGATCGTTTATCCAAGAAGAGTAACGAGAAAGCGAAAGAACCTACACAGGACGACGCTACCGAGTAAAATAAGCGGCAACTTTTGTCATCGCTTATTAAGCTCAAAGACAAAAGCTCGGGAGGAAGACTCTCGGGCTTTTGTTTTTAGAGAAGAAAAAATACCACTGAAATGATTCATCGAGACGAAACGCTCAAAAAGGTTGGCGCTGCCCTTTATAAGAAGTCTTTTAAAGAGTATCGCCGCTATATGGTTTTCCGTGCCCGTTGCTTCTGGCACAAACGAGAAATTGATGATTTGCTCGCTTTTTTTGACGAAACACCGCTTCGTCGAGAATTGCTTGCACTTGTCCCTTCGTTTGTGGAGCAACCAACGCGCGCTTTTTTCTATAAGGCCTCGACCTGGGAAGAACGCCTCGCGGCGGTGAAAAACCATGTGATCACGCTCGAAGAGCATTTTTCGCCAGAGTTTATTCGCCAAATCTATACGAGTGGCGCAACGCTCTGGGACGATGAAATTGAAGGGAAACGCCTTCACGTCGCTTTGCGCTTTCACGCGGGACAGCGTAAAGAAGGGTGCATAACGCTTGTGATGCACTGGGAAGGGGTGGCACTTTTTCAGGTCTTTTTGCGCTTTGATCGCAATGCCGCGGGAGAGCTTGAATGCATCATTGGTGCGCTTCAAGGGCATCCTCACGGAGGCGAGAGCGTCAAACTCCTTACCAAGGCTTATGAAGGCTATCGCCCAAAGAATTTGATGTTCTACTTGGTGCGACTTCTCTCCGAAAGTGTCGGGGCAGTGCGTATTCGCGCGGTGACAAATGAAGGCTACTACGCGATGAATCATGTACGCTTAGACCGTAAACTCAAAACGGACTTTAGCGTCTTTTGGACAGAGTGCGAAGGCGTCTTGGATCCCAAAGATTCTCGCTTTTTCTTAATTCCTGTGGAAGAACCTCGTAAGTCGCTCGAAGAAGTGAAAGCAAATAAACGCGCGCAATATCGCCGTCGTTTTGAAAAGCTTGATGCGATTAAAGTTTCGGTCCTTCAACGTTTGCAAAAAGGATTAACTCATGCTGACTCTCTCTGATCTCCCTGCTGGGGCTTCTCGCATTTCTGGTGAGCAGATGCTCTCCTTAATGCAAACTCATCCCAACGAGCTCACCATTGTTGACGTGCGCGATCCCGATGAATTTATCACGGGGCATATCCCTGATGCGTACTTACTTCCCTTGGGAGCTATTCTCGTGGGAGATTTAGCAGGATTGCCTGAAGATAAAAGTACGCCGCTTTTTGTCTATTGCCGCTCGGGGCAACGTTCGGAAACGGCGGCTCAGGTGCTTGTGGCCTTTGGCTACGAGAAGGTGATTAACTTTGGTGGTGTGCTTGATTGGCCGTCCACTTTGGTGCGCTAAACGTCATCCTTTTTTTGGAGTTTGCCATGAAAAACGTTTTGATCACGCTCACTATGAGCGCGTTAATGCTCGGATCGACCGTTACCGTGGCGGTCACCGAAAGGAGTGCCTTAGACGAATACCTCAAAAAAGAGCAGTGGCAAGCCGTCACGTTGCCCGCGCCAGGGGAGCACTACGCGCGCGACTATGTGGGGCTCGAGATGGCGTTCACTTTAAAGCGCCAAAGCGACACCACGGACCCGCTGCCCTTTAATAACTCCTACAGCGGCGTGATGCCCATTGTGATGGATGCGTTCCTGCGTATGGTGGTGCAAGACGCCAAGATGGTGATTAAGGACATTGAGGCGAAAACCTTCGAGACGCAGGTGAAAAACGTCTCTTGCTTAGGTTCTGTGGCGCGAGGCGTGGATACCGAAGTAGATATGGTCAAAGGTAAGCCCTATACGATCTTTCAGCGTCTAGTGTGCCAAAACGAAAAAACAGGAAAGCGTGTTATCCTTGAGCTCATCACGCACGCCAAGAAGGCCAAAGCCTTAGACGGCAAACCCTATCAAATCACAGATAAAGTTTTGCGAGCACTCATTACCAAGGTGGCTCGATCTGACTATCTGCAATAATCAATACGAAAAACCCGCTCAAGTTGAGCGGGTTTTTGTTAGCGCTCTTTTAAGGGCGCTTTACCGTAACGGTGACCTGTGCGCTTTGCCCCTCATCATCAGTGACGGCAATAAGGTGCTTACCAAGGGAGAGGGTGGCGGAGAAGACTTCTCCTGGGCGCGATTCTCCCAAATAAACACTCTTATCGTACCAGTAGAGCTTTTTCACGCCTTCGTGAGCAGAGGCTCTTAGCGCAACACTAGCTTCAGTGGGTGAAGCTGTTCCCACAAAAAAGACGGCACCTTCAGCGGGTTGGCGAATTTGTGGAGCATTTTGACGAGCTGCCTGAGGGGCGCAGCCTGGTGCCCAATCGGGCAATGCCTCTGGAGTATGTCCCTGACGCATGGCGAGCGTGACCAAATGCGTGGGCCAGCTCTCCACATAGCGCGTCTCTCCCACACCGAGGGCACAAGTTCTTAATCCCGTAGTTGGATCCACGCTGATGCGCTTTAACCAACCGCTCTCAGCAATGGGGCTTTTTCCTGGAATAAACCAAGCTTTAGTGGTTTCAGTGCAACGGGCGACTCCTTGGGGATCTTTGGCGAGGTCGCCCGTGTAGCGACACACTTCCACTTCCGTCACTCCTTCGGGGCGCTCTTCTTCCTGAGAGAGCTCTTTGGCGGAAATTTCAAAGCCAGACGTATTGACGAGTGCACTCGCCGCATCGACAAAAAGTGGGGTTGCTACGTCTGCCCCTTTTAATTTGGCGTTGGGGCGACTGTTGAAGTTACCCAACCACACAGTCATGGCATAGGGACCAACGAGCCCCGCTGCCCAAGCATCTCGGTAGCCATTACTGGTCCCTGTTTTAATCGCAAGAGGAACCATGAGAGAGCGAGAGGTGACCTTGTAGCCTGCGCTCTCTAGCATCGCTCTCACAACCCAGGCGGACTCGGCAGAAATGAGCGGTGTGCTTTGGGCTTCCCCTTGAGCACGCGTCAGTACGATCTCGCGCATGATGCCTTGGTTAGCCAGAGCGCTGTAGAGCGCAGTGAGTTTTTGCATGGAGAGCCCCGCGGTTCCAAGCGCAATCGGTAGCCCATAGTAATACTTCCCTTGCGGCAGGTTGGCGCCTGCCGTTTGAAGTAGATCGTAGAGGTCTGGGTGCAAGCTGCTTTCAAGCGTTAAGGCAGGAATATTGCGACTTTTGACGAGCGCTTCTGTCGCAGGAAGTGGACCCATAAAGTGCCCATCTTCATTTTTGGGCTGGTAGCCTCTCCAGTTCTTTGGCTCGTCGAGCAGGATTGAACTGCTATGAATGAGCCCTTGATCAAGGGCGAGCGCGTAGATAAAGGGTTTGAGCGTAGAGCCTACACTGCGAATGGCACGCGTCCCGTCAACCTCACCTTCAATCTCATCGTTAAAGAAGTCAGCGCTACCAATATCGGCTAAGACTTCTCCCGTGCGGGTATCCATTAAAAAGAGCGCTGCATTTTTAATGCCGTAAATGCTAAGCGAGTCCACATGGCGTTTGATGACTTGTGTGAGTCTCTCGTTAAGCGCCAAAGATAAACTCCCCTCGATACGCGCGGCTCTTGGGAATTCGCTTTGCACTTGGCGTACGTAATGGGGCGCCGCAAAGGGCAGACGCGTAAAGTTTTCTTTAGGAATCGGGGAGAGGAGGGCAGACTCTAAACGCGCAGGAAACACTTCGTTGGCAATGAGGGACTTTGCGAGCTGCGCCCTTGCACTTTCAAAAGCTTCGCTTCCCGTGATGGGATTGCGCTTTACTGGGTTTTGAGGAATCACAGTGAGCGCAGTCGATTCGCTTGGTAAGAGCGCTGAAGCGGGCTTATGAAAGTAAATTTGTGAGGCCGCCGCAAGTCCTTCTACGTTTCCACCATAGGGGACTAAAGTGAAATAGGCTTCTAGGAGTTCGTCTTTACCGTAGGCTGCTTCGTAGCGCAGCGCCCAAAGGATTTGGTCTAACTTCCCGCGCAAGGTTTTCGTATTGAGGTTTTGCTCTATACGAGCTACCTGCATCGTGATGGTGGAGGCACCAATCGGACGTCCTAGTAAAGACTGTACTGAAGCGCGAATGAGCGAGAGGGGGTTGACCCCTGGATGCTCGTAGAAGTAGCGATCTTCATAGGTAAGTGTGGTCTTCACAAGGTCGGGAGAAATATCGCGCAATTTCACAGGTAACCGATAAGTACCATCCTCGGCAAGCGAGAGGCGCAAGAGTTTTCCGTCTCGATCGTAGACCGCCGAGGAGTACTTCACGTTGGAGAGAAGTTCCGGTTTTGGCATCTCCCGAATCGTCCACATAAGAGCAGCTAGACCAACCGCCACGATGGCCACTGCGCTCCCTACCACGATGGGTAATGTTTTTGCCATGAAGTACCTCCTAAAAACTTTTCGCTACTTTTCTACGCTGATCGTGCTCATTCCTGTCGTTGCATTGACACTCTTTGAGCGCGTAGAGCGAGCGTCGGCAGCTGGGAGCGTAAATTTCCCAGGATGCGTTGCTCGAAGCTGATAGCTAAGGGGGATCTCGCCTTCAGAACCTTCGACGACGAAGGCGATGCGATCTTCATCAGCAATGCGCTCTACGAGAGGATAGAACGGACGATTTTCCTCTGTTGAGTTCATCAACTCAAAGCCAGCAGGGAAGAGATCTGTTACCACAATACTCTCTTCTCGACTACCTTGGTAGCGCGAGAGGTTGAGCGTCACCGTGATCACATCGCCTAATTTCACACTCGTAAGTTTTTCGCCTGTTGCCGTGGTGAGGGTCTTTTTGAGTGTGAGTCCATGTTGGATGCCAGCAGGGGGAACACTCGTGGGGTAGCCCGCCTGAGTCCAAGACCAATAAAGCGGGACTTTGGCGCCAGAGAGCTCCCAGGCTGCACACCCAGGCGCGCTAAAGCTCACCGAGGTGCTTTCACGTAGGGCAGAGGGGACGACGCTTGTGAAGCCTGGCATAAAGCGTTGGCAAATGGCTTTTACTTCACCAAAGCCTTCCGCTTTCGCCTTCCAGTCACCCTTCACTAAGTTGCGTAGCGCAGCGAGCGCAACGCCCTGATCAAGCTCTGCAGGAGCGCCTTCAAGAAGCGTAAGCGTTTCATCGACCGCCCCGTCCTTTAGCGTATTGAGGGCGGTGAGGTAAAGGGCAAGCGCCTTGGCATAATCCTCTCCAGGCAGCACCGTTATGTGGCGAGGCATCAATGCTTCAGCCTCTTTCTCCATATGGAGCAATCGATAGCCCTCAGCCATGAAAATAGCGACAGGCGTTTCTTTCCAATTCCAGCTCAGTTCTAAATTGCCTAAGCGTTGACGTAACCATTCGAGTTGCTCAGAGGTAATGAGACCAGCGCGCGTCATTTCCAAAATTGCATAAGCAACAGGCTGCGCGACAAGCGGATCTTGAACCTCACTACTGTAGAGGTTTTCACGCATTCCGCTCACTATCGTTGGCGCAAGTGTTTGCGCTTGAGAAGGAATAGCGTGCTCGGTGAGCGTGAGCAAATAGTCAAGAGCCAACGCGCTCATGAACCAGTCGACTTTCTCTTCTGGCTCCTCGCCCGAACGCTTCATGATGAGGCCTTGCCAAGAAAGCTTCTTCGAGATGGCTTTCATCGCCTCTGGAACGGTCTCTTTAAGGCGTTGAGAGACTTCTTCAGAGGTGAGCCCTAGTGCTTGACTCAAGCCAGTTTCCCCTGCGAGAAGCGCCCACGGGTAGCCTGACCAAATTGCGCTACCCACTTCTGCGCGTTGCGTTTCCGAAGAAAGCGTTGTGAGAAGCGTATTCATGAGCGGCAAGGGGCTAGGTGCTACACGCAATTCACTCTCTGCTTCAAAGGGGAGAAGCTCTTGCTGAGTGCTAAGCGTCATCACTTTTTCTTTGCCATTCGCGTGCTTTGCAGGCGTCCAACGCCCCCAAAGGCTTTCGGTGCGCTTCAATGTAGCTGGGCGCATGCTCATCGTGACCTCGCGCTCTGCGCTTTGCGCCGTTGGGGAGGTGGCTTTAATTTCGAGTGTGGCGGCACCAGGCATTTGCGAGACTACCCCTTGGAGCACTAGAGTGCCGTCTTTCCCTGGCGTAAGATTCAGCGTGCTCGTTAGAGGAGACACCGTGAAGGGGCCAGTCGTACTTGCCTTGAGGGCAGCCTCCAGTGCTTTATCTGAATTGAGAGAAAGCGCCATATCAAAGCGATCGCCAGGTGCGGCAAACTTTGGCATTGAAGGCGTGATGAGAAGTTCTGGACGCACAATAGTGCTCGATTCTGAGAGCCCCAACTGCGTCGCATTAGCGCCAAGCGCCACAATGCGCAAAGTGCCTTGATAAGAGGGAGGCAGATTGATCTGGTGCTTCTGAGCAGTGGGTCCTACAGGCACAATCCCTAACCAGCGTACGGCGGTTTCACCCAACTGACGGCGGAAGGGGTTGGCAAGCACGCTACGAAGTGCCGACATTGCCGCTACTCCGTCACCGCCTTCTGGCGACAAGCCTGGGAAGGAGAGTCCTTCAGGCATCAAGCTTGCGAGTGTTTCATAAGTACTGGTCATGAGACCGCGCGTTTGCATTAAAGCGTGAAGAGGATCTTCCACTTGGTAATTGGTAGCGCGCAGGAGTGCTTCGTCCACTGCCCACAAAAGGGCGTGTCCCTCAGCGTCAGCCTTGATTGAGAAGGTGATCTCATCGGGATTAGTCTGCAAGTCTGGTGCGCTGATTTCCATGGCCAAAGTGTGCTTCTTGCGATTCACAAAGAAGGGTTCAGTGGCAACGCTATAAGCCTTCATATAGCGGTTAGCCCAACTCGATGCACGCACTAAAGAGGTCGTGAGCCAATACTTCCCATCAGCCTCAGGGGGCAAGGTGAAACTCAATTCATTTTGCCCGGCTTTTACCTTTGCCCATTGGTGCGCTAACACTCCATTGGCTTCAAGCGACAAAAGTGCTGTCCCATCAAAGGGCGAAAGAACGCTTAATTTGACTGTGTCGCCTGCCTCATAGCTATGCTTTTCAAGTGCCATTTTCATGTGCGCAGTCGGAAGCCCTTGTCGCGGGTGAGGAGCATTGCCCATCACAAAGAAGGTAATATCGGAGAGAACGCGACCAGAAGCGTCTTTGACGCGCAGGGCATAGTCCCCAGGCTCCTCTGTGGGAAGAGTGACAGCGGTGAGTCCATCTTCTGCCGTGGTGGCCGTTAACGTTTTCATCACGTCAAAGGCGGGTGTTTCACGATAGGAGAGGTAACCGCGATCATCTGCGCTCAACTCGGTGATGTAGTGGCGCTTAGTGACTTCAATCGTGAGCGCGGTATTCCCCACGGCGTGGAGTTCATGATCGACGAGTGCGAGTTGGAGTTCTACCGCGTCTTTAGCCTGAAGGGCATCGAGAGGCGTTGCCGAATTCTGACTCTTCCACCCTAAGAGATAGTCGTAGGGCGAGACAAAGAAAGCGGCGTCAGCCGAGGTCACACGTGCCCCAACTGCATCAGTGCCTTCAATTTCCACTTCTACTTTTTGTAGAGAGCTCAGATGCGTTGAAAGAGGAAGCGCAATAGTGGCGCGCCCCTCTTCATCCGTCTTCGTGGGCGGAATGCTTAATTCTTGTCCTTGCGTTAATGTGGTTCCCAAATTGGCTTCATAGGGTGAGGTTTCGCTACCCACTAGAGGCAATTGGAAGGTGAAGTCTTTCCAACCCGCAAATGTGATGGAGCTAGGGGTACTTAGGCGTAGACGTCCGCGCAAGGTGCGATCTGGTGCAGGAGAGCCAAAGTCGTAATTTAGACTCGCCTCAAGCATGGTCTTTTGATCGAGCTTCGCCCAACCTTTGCTACTAGGCACAGCCGGGGTTAGCGAGAGAACCATACTTTCGGGTTCAAAGGTTTGCACACGGATATTGGTGCTCGTGAGGAAGGTTTCTCCTGCCTTGAGCCTTAGTTCGTAGAGCCCAGGCAAAAGGTTGGCAGGAATTGTCCATTCGGTTTCTGCAAGCCCATTGGAGTCGAGTTTAATGACTTCGGTTGAGAGCGCTTCTCCCACAGAAGGGGCAATGGTGAGCGTGAGTGGGGTACCAGGCTCAATCGCGCTCCAGTTAAGTTTTTTCGCGATTGCCCCGATGTGCACTGTTTCGCCTGGACGATAAAGTGCACGCTCAGTGACGAGCATCGTACTCAAATCATTGTCTTCATAATGCGGCCCTCTGGCATCAAATTGCCAGAATTGGTCTTCTGTTTCCCAGTGAAGCGGTAACCAAGCGAGCACTTCAGAGGTATCAAAGTGCGCGTTCTCTTTTTGTGGCGCTTCGCGCTGCCCCCCAGTAGAGGGCGTAATCACGCTCCCCGTCATTGTGACTGCGGAGCGACGAGCAATAATCGCCACGGGGCGGCGTTCATTATCAAGCCCCGTGATGTCTGAAAAGCGCGCCATCCCAGAGCTATCTGTGCTGACGGTTTCAAGCGCTAGCCCATTGATGCCGACAAGGTCAAGCGTGAGCCCAGCGCGAGGTTCTCCAGTGGAGACATCAAGCGCAAAAACAACAGGGTGCTTTTGATTCACCTTACCAATTAGGCCAATGTCGCTTACGAGAATACGTTTATTCGTTGTTAAAACTTGACCTTCTTCGTTTTTGAGAGCGCTAGGGGCGAAAATTTGTAAGTCGTAAAGCCCAGGCTCCAAAGCGCCAGCGGCAAGTTGGTCCAGTTTGAGCGTAATAAAGCGCCCATCGGTACTTTCAGCCCCTACATTTTCCATCTTGCCCGTGAGTGCGGTCGCCAGGGTTGCCTCATGGTCAGGCACTTCGGAGAGCCCGTGTTTGACCGCAGTGAGCGCCAGATAGGGGTCGCGTACGCGGTTGAGTCGCCATTCGATGGCCTTTACGCCTGCCGCATGCAAGGTCAGCGATCGCGTGCCAGAGAGCGTAAGCATGTTGCCTGGCTCCATGAAAGCGAGGCGCGCGTTTTCTTCTGGGAGTGCCACGACCTTAGCCCAATTGCCTTTGAGTGTACGCTCTGGCGTTGGTCCAAAACCTTGTGGGACGACAATGAGCAGATAGCGGTTGGGCTGCGCTTTCACCTCGAGGACGATATCGTTATTTTGATGGCGAGCTCCCTTAACCACTTTGGGCGTAAGTCGACGAGAGGCTTTGACAACTTCCTCTGTAATGACGGGCGCTTTGGTCCAATCTGCTTTTTCGATAGCAGAGGGGCTCACTTTTTCAGGGAGCTCATAGATTTCGACCGTTTTAGCAAATTGGCTTTGAGGGGTCTCAAGACTAGGCGTGAGCGTGAGTCGATACGCGATGTCCATTGCGTCAGTTTCGACTCTTTCCACATTTTGAAGTCGCAGTTGGTAGAGTTCTGTCGTGCCAGGTAAGTCAAGCGTGAGTTCTAGCCCTTTCCCAGAAGTTTTGAGTGAGTCATCAAGAATACTCTCTACGGAACTGAGCGAGAACGTGACGAGGCTTGCCTCAGCTGCAGTCGTCAATATTGGCCACTGGATGCGTAGCGCTACATCTTTCCCGATATCTTGCTCCCAAAGGAAGGTTGGAGAACCAAGCGTGACAGCACTATTTTTAGCCGCAAGCTTGACGGCGTTTTCTACTGCCGCGCGCTGAGGAACAGCCGTTAAGAAGGAGAGCTCAGCAACAAGACTGCCCACTTTTTGTGGGTCAGGAGAGGGCCAAAAATGAATTTGGCTATTGGCGGAGAGCGGGAGCGTTTGTGTGCGCAGTTGCTTGGTGTTGAGATACGTTGCTTTAGGAAGTGTTAACCCATCAAGACTCACTTCAAGCGTTTCGTGTGGATTCCAAGGTTCCGCAGGAAAGAAGGTCGCGGTGTTAGGCATTTGACTCCAGCGCCAATAGCCTTGACGCTTGGGTTTAAGAATGAGTCCCGTGACGGGCTGACCATCGCTCCCTAAGACTCGACGGCAATTCGCGAGCGGATTTTTAACGTTGGGATAGGCTTTTTCACAGCGCGCTTTATCGATTTCAAAATGTACGGTTAAGGGCGCTTTAGCGTTAACGGGTTTCTCGAGCGTTGCGGTTAAATATGCCGTTGGGATACTGCTTGCCGCTAAACTCAGAGAGCTACTTAAGCTCAAGGCCACTAATAAGGATGTCTTTTTGGAATTAAAGTGCACTGTTGCCATTATCGTGAATCTCATCAAAAGCAGAGAATGTTAGATTCACTCTAATCTATTTAGCGCGAGTTTGCTAGTTTAGGCATGCGCCGCGGCAAGGAGCGTAGCGTAAATGACAGTGTTGAGGGTTTGGCGCTTAGAAATCCCCATAGCAAAGCGCTGTGCGGCTTCCTGCTGCGCGATAAATTCAATGATGAGCTCCTCAGCTGGGCGCAAGAAAAAGCGCGCGCCATGGCTTTCCAAAATAGGTGCACAAGGCGTATTGAGTTCATGCGCAACTACCATCGCATTGAGAAGCGTGAGAAAGAGTTCATCCGTGCGCAATACGCGTGCCCAATCCATTTGAGAGGAAAGGGGCGCTGTGATGACCGATTTGGTGATGACTGCAAGCCCCGTTTCGATTTCGCAAAGGGCAGTGGGCTGGGCAATCAAAGCACCGCGTCGATAAATATTGTCAAAGCTCTCTGAGACCGTCGCCGCAGGAACAAAAGGAAGGTGAGAGAGCCCCGCGTCACCCGCTAAAGAGCTCTGCAATTGCTCATCGACAAAAACAGCTTCGACTCGCATACCTGCGAGAACGGCGCTTGCTGTCGTGAGCCCAGGGCGTTGGCAAAAAGGAAGTCGCCCTAAAAGAGGCGGAATATCATCCGCAATGGGTTCTGCTGGAGAAAAGGCGGGTTCAGGAGCTCTCTGTGGTTCATAAGCGGGAGCGCTTGGCGTCACTGCAGGAGAGGGTTCTGGAGTTGGAACGGGAGCAGCGGTAGGCAATGCAAGCGGTTCGAGCGGCTCTTCTTTAGCGCGAATCCCGTCGTCTGGCATTTCTTTGACGGGTTCTGAGCGTTTGGCAATGGTGTGAAGCCACTCGCGACGAATGCGAGAAAGCCCTAAATTGTTAAGCGAACGTGTGCGACGGCGCAAAATCCAAAGCACGATGAGTAAGAGAAGAAAGATGACACCAGCCCACAGTACCCACTGCCCTTTTTCTGTGGAGAAAAAGACGCGCATGGTTTCCTGAGAAGGAATATAGGCCAGAAAATCTTCTCTAGAGGACATCGCTCACTACACTCACAAACAAATCAAAAAAGAGAACCACAGACTTCTATTGTCGCACAAAAATCAAGGATTGAGCGAGTCCGCAGAAAAAGTTATCGCGGAGCGCGATGTTTGGGCGGCTTTTTGCCTGAATGCGTGCCAGTACGCTGATTGTGTGCTGGACGGGCACGTTTGCTGTGCGAGGGTTCAGCCTTTACAACCCCCGCACGATACCCAGGACGCGTTGCCGCTAAAAAGGCAAATACCGTGGGCAGTTTGGGAAGCGAAACGGCATCTTTTTCTAGGAGTGCTCGCCACTCATCGACTCGGAGCGTGCGGATGCTTTCTGCAGCGCCCGTCACATCGGTGGCGACCGTCAAACGAGTACTGGGGTGCAATGTTGCCACCAGTGCTTCAAGTAAGCCTTGGTTGCGGTAGGGCGTTTCAATAAAGAGTTCTGAGGTTTCTTCTCTCGCGCTCACGCTCTCAAAAGACTGAATGGCAGCACGGCGCTCTCCTTCATCAATTGGCAAATAGCCATGAAAAGCAAAGCGCTGACCATCGAGTCCTGAGGCCATCAAGGTGAGTAAAAGAGAGGAGGGTCCCACAAGCGGCACCACGCGAATGCCTAGTTCATGAGCGCGGCGCACGAGTAGAGCACCAGGGTCGGCAATCCCCGGGCAACCCGATTCGCTCACAATCGCGGCATTTTCTCCTTGGAGAACGGGGGCGAGCCAGCTATCAAGCTTTGCAGGATCTGGTTCGTGCCCAATTTCTTCAATGGCGAGCTCAGCAATGGGGAGCGGATGGCCGAGCATTTTGAGGTAGGCGCGTGCGGTTTTCGCCGCTTCCACATAAAAGCGACGAATTTGGCGAGCGCGCTCCACCACGAGCGGAGGAATGCTTGCTTCAAGCGTATCCTCGGCAATGATCGTGGGAAGAAGATAAAGAATGCCGGCCATCGAGTTCACCTCTAGCGGTTAGTGTTTGCCAATTCCAGGGAGCACTTCCACGCCAGCCTTGGCGAGCATCGAAGTGAGCACCATCAAGGGGAGACCAATCAGCGAGGTCGGATCGTCAGAATTTACGCTTTCCATCAAGGCGATCCCAAGGCGTTCGATCTTGGCGGAACCCGCGCAATCGTAGGGTTCTTCACGATCGACATAAGCTTCAATCGTTTCGCGAGAGAGTTGGCGCATTTTGACGGTGGTGTGGGACTTCACCCCTTGAGCGACGCCATTGGCATCAATCACGCAAACGGCAGAGGTAAACACAATTTCGTTGCCCTGCATTGATAAGAGCTGCTCAATCGCGCGCTCACGCGTGTGGGGCTTTCCTAAGCGCACGCCTTTTAAGTCAGCAACCTGATCGGACCCAATCACCACGCTCCCCGGGTGCTTATTCCAAACGGTGCGTGCTTTGAGTTCCGCCAAACGCAGTGCGGCATCTTGTGGGGTTTCACCAGGAATTCCCGTTTCATCCACATCAGGGCTCTCGCAGGTATAGGGGACACCTAAGCGGTCCAACAATTCACGACGATAACGAGAGCTCGAAGCAAGAATTAAAGAAGGCATATTGATTTAATCTTCCAAAAGAAAATTCGCTACACTTGTGTGGTCGAGCACCTACTGAAAAAGGGCTCAACAAGAAAAAGATGACTCGTATTGTACGAGATTCAACGCTCAGAGGAACAAGGAATCACCATGTCAACGTTGACGATTGATATTTTTGAGTTAGCAAGAAGCTGTCAAACGCTTGAGGGGGAGGTCATTCTTGAGGACCTGGGTCCCTTGCGTGAACGAGACCCGCAACTCACTGTTAGCCCGATCAAGTTTGTGGCAACAGGGCTGGGCTCGATTCGTCAGTATCCTGCGGTTTCTTTGAGTATTGAAGGCGAAGCGCAGACGAGCTGCGCAACGTGTAACCGTCTGGTGAGCGTGCCGCTGGCGCATGAACTCACCTTCATTTTGACGAAGTCGGAAGCTGAGGCTGACAGCATTCCGCTTGACGAAGACGAAGAAGACCAGGACGTGATTGTCGGGAGCACCACTTTTGATGTGAATGCTTGGGTCGAAGAAGAGGTTCTTCTCACGCTCCCGATGGTGGCGCGTCATGACGATTGCCACTACGAGCCAGAGCCTGAAGAGGAAGCGCCGAAAAATAATCCCTTCGCGGGACTCGCCGATGCGCTTAAAAAACACTCTTAAAAGTCGGAAGGCTTAAAAAGAAAGCTCATGCTTCAGAAGAAGTCATGAGCTTTCGTCGTTTTTAGTCTGGTGCTTTAGAGAGCGCGGCAATGATGTCGTAGAGAAGCGCAATGCGTGCCTCTGGTGTCGCACCACCAGTCGAGAGTTTCATACGATCTGGCGCCAACATACGTGCGTCTTTTCTTGACTGTAAGAACTTGATGAGCGTGAGCGGCTCGATATTCGCCTTTGGGGTAAAGGTGATTACGGTCGCGGTTTCCGCACTATCAATCTTACGAATCCCAATCGCCTCACACTTAATACGCAGTTTATGCGTAGCAATTAAACGCTCGGCTGCGCTTGGCAACTTACCATAGCGGTCAGCGAGCGCTTCGGTGGCCTGATAAATCGCCTCAAGCGAATCCGCGCTTGAGAGTTCTTTATAAAAACCTAGGCGCTGAGCCACGTCTGGCACATAGGTGCTTGGCAAAAGAGCTGGCGCATGAAGGTTGATTTCCGTTGTCGCGGCAAGGGGACTTTCAAAGTCAGGTGTTTCTCCGCGTCGTAGTGCTTTCACGGCTGAAGTGAGCATACGGTTGTAGAGATCGAACCCCACTTCCATAATTTCGCCCGACTGATGTTCGCCCAACACTTCCCCTGCACCACGAATTTCCAAGTCGTGCATTGCAAGGTAAAAACCACTGCCTAATTCTTCTAGGGACTGAATCGCTTCGAGTCGCTTTTCCGCTTGCTTGGTCATCGCACCGGTGGGTGGCGTGAGCAGATAAGCGTAGGCCTGATGGTGGCTTCGTCCCACACGACCACGTAATTGGTGCAACTGTGCAAGCCCCAGTTTGTCTGCTCGCGCAATGATGATCGTGTTCGCAGTGGGAACGTCAATCCCTGTTTCAATAATGGTTGAGCAAAGAAGCAAATTAAAGCGTTGCTGGTAGAAGTCACGCATCACATGCTCCAACTCACGCTCGCCCATTTGCCCGTGAGCAATCGCAATACGCGCTTCGGGGAGCAACTTTTCCAGCTGTTCACGGCGATTATTGATCGTATCGACTTCGTTATGAAGGAAGTAGACCTGACCGCCACGCTTTAATTCACGAATAACGGCTTCACGAATAATGCCGTTATTTTCCGCCTGCGCAAAGGTTTTCACCGAGAGGCGACGCTCTGGCGGTGTGGCAATCACAGAAAAATCGCGAATCCCTTCGAGGCTCATCGAAAGCGTACGAGGAATTGGCGTAGCGGTGAGCGTGAGTACGTCTACTTCAGCACGCAATTTTTTAAGCATTTCTTTTTGACGTACGCCAAAGCGGTGCTCTTCATCAATAATGACGAGCCCCAGGTTTGCAAACTTTACCTTATCGGTGAGAAGTTTATGCGTGCCAATCACCACGTCAACTGTGCCACGCTCTAAGCCTTCAAGTGTTTTCGTCGTTTCGCGCCCAGTGCGGAAACGGCTCAACTCAGAAACCGTAACCGGCCAAGCAGAGAAGCGATCTTTAAAGGTCTGAGCGTGTTGTTCAGCCAAAAGCGTCGTGGGGCAAAGTACAGCGACTTGCTTCCCGGAGGTGACAGCCACAAAGGCAGCACGCAAGGCAACTTCCGTTTTCCCAAAGCCCACGTCACCGCAGATCAAGCGGTCCATCGATTTGCCGCTTGTCATATCATCGACAACGGCATTAATCGCGTTGAGCTGATCGGGCGTTTCTTCAAAGGCAAACCCTTCGCGAAACGCATCGTACTCGGCTGGATCAATCTTAAATTTGAATCCTTCTCGAGACTGTCGCATGGCGTAAAGATGCAGGAGTTCAGCTGCGGTATCGCGTGCCTGTTCGCTGGCTTTTTTACGTGCCTTTTCCCAGTCACCGCGTCCCAAGGTGTGCAAGGGCGCATTTTCCACATCGCTCCCTGAATAGCGAGAGATGAGGTGAAGGTTGGCAATCGGGACAAATAAACGAGCATCGTTTTTGTAGTCGATACGCAAAAATTCTGCTGGACCATCAGGCATCTCTTTATATTCGAGCCCCTGATAGCGCCCAATCCCATGTTCTAAGTGCACCACAGGGTCGCCTACTTTGAGTTCTGAGACGTCACGCACGAGCATCTCGACGTTGCTCGCCGCATAGGCTGAGCGACGTACACGAGAGCGACGCGGAGAAGCTGCATAGAGTTCACTTTCTGTGAGAATCGTGATACCAGGGTCTGCGAGTTCCGCGGCAGCAAAAAGAGGGCTCACCGTGAGTCCAACAGGACTATCACTCGTTAAAAAGTCCCCCCAAGAATTCACTTCGGCATACTTTAAGCCGTTCGAGCGAAAGAGTTCACTCATTGTGGTCTGTCGACCAATACTGCTCGCGCAAATCAAAATGCGATGGTGACGCGTTTTTTCTGCGTCCGTAAAGGCCAAGAGGTTAACGAGCGGGTTTTGACTCTTACGATCAACAGTGACCGTTTTGAGATGTGTTTGGCGCGCAACGGCTTTAGCATCGGGTGTCTTAAAGGAGAAGCGGGCAAACTTCTCTAAACTCAAGAAAAATGCTTCTGCATTGAGCCAGAGTTCGTCTGGTGACATTGGCGGGCGCGCAACGTCACCCGCGAGCATTGCTGCGCGTGAGGTGGTATCACGCATAAAGGCAGAAAGCGTTGCCTGAATGTCCCCAAAGGTCACGACTTTGGTGCTCTCGGGGAGATAGTCTGCAAAGGTTGCTGTTTCATCAAAAAAGAGCGGGAAATAGTATTCAATCCCAGGAGGAAGAACACCTTTTCCAATATCTCGGTAAATCAAACTCTTGGCTGGATCACCCGTAAATCGCGTGCGCCAGCGCTGACGAAAGTCAGAGAGCTCCGTTTCGTTTACTGGGAATTCGTGCCCAGGGAGAAGGCGAATGCGATCCACCTCTTCCATTGAGCGTTGCGTTTCAATATCAAACCAGCGAATGGAATCGATTTCATCGTCAAAAAGGTCCAAACGGAAAGGATGAGACGACCCCATGGGGAAGACGTCAATCAAGCTTCCACGCACAGCAAATTCCCCTGCTGCGAGCACTTGCTGAACGGCAGAGTAGCCAGCCATTACCAAGCTCTGACGAAGCCCCTCAATATCGAGCTTGTCTCCTACTGAGAAGAAGAATGTGGCGCCACCCACAAAGGAAACAGGCGCTAAGCGCTGCGCCACCGTGACAGCGGAAACAAGCACCACATCCACGCTGCTCTTAGATTGCGTCAAGCGGTAGAGCGTCTCTAAGCGCTCAGAGATAATGCTCTCTTGTGGGGAGAGCACGTCATAGGGGAGCGTTTCCCAGTCAGGGAACGTCACGACATTGAGCGTCGGGTCAAACCAAGGAATTTCTTGGCTCAATCGCACCACATCAATCGAGTCCGCACAAACGACGAGCAACTTTTCTTGGTGCTCGTGAAGCTCCTCGGCCATACGAGCAAGCGCAAGCGCATCGGGAGCAAGAGGGGGGAGCGTCAACACGCGGTGTTCGCCCGCCCGCACTTTGCGGATATCGTCTTTAACGAGAGAAGGAGTAGATGTCGACATAGAACCAAAAAATAAACGCAAATGGGGGAGCGGTGGTAACGGCGCTCCCTTAAGAAAAACAATCAACAGTTAGTCTATCTATTTTAAAGGTTCTTCTCTTTGAGGAAAAGCGAGAGCGTGGAAAAAGCAAAAAGGGCGATGCTTTAAAAAAACATCACCCCTTTCTTGTCAGACGCGCTTTAAATTAGAAGCGGTACTGAGCCTGAATACCCACGAGGTAGGCATCTAAGCGCTTAAATTCGCCGATCTTTTCGCCGCCAGCTTCATTGTAGAGCGAGCGCTCATGCACGCCGTGCAAGTGAGCGAAGGAGACGTCGGTCTGGAAGTTCTTCGACCAGTGGAAGGAAGAACCCAAAGCGAACCACCAGCGGTCAGCATCAGGAATCGTCCCGGTGCGCAACGTCGGATTAGAGATCGGGGAGCGTTCAAAGCCCAAACCACCGCGCAACGTCCAGAAGTCGTTGATGCGCACGTCGGAACCCACCGTGAAGAGGTAGGTATCACGCCATTCGGTCTTCATCGGGTAGGATTTCGGTAACTGAGACCAAGCTGCCTGAATTTGCTGGGCGGGAATACCCTGTTGCATCATCTTGGCAGCAGCGGCGTGAGTGATCAATTCGGAGTCCAAGGTCAAAGCCTGGAAGCTCGACCAATCGGTCTTACGAGCCGTAGCGTAGAAACTAAACTCCTTGTTGACGTCCCAAGCGGCGGAAATCAACCAGGAGGCAGGCGCGTCCATCGTGATGCCAGCATCCATCTTGCCTAAGCGAGACTTCACAAAACCGTCGCCTTCGTGCTTCACCTTAGAGCGGTAAGAAATACCAAAGCGCAAGTTTTCCATCGGGCTCCACATGAGGCCCAAGTTGTAGCCGTAGCCAACGCTATCGACCTGCACGTCAGCGGCGTTACCAGCGATGTTAAAGCCCAACTTGGCTTCCACATACTGAATGCTCACGCCAGCGCCAACGCTCAACTTATCCGTAATCTTGTAGGCAAAGTTGGGGTTCAAGTCCATCAACTTGATTTCAGCGCGGTCACCGCGGTTGGATTGTTCCCAGTCAGAGGAGTATTCCGTGGCTAAGCCAAACGGGATCGTGAAGCTCAGACCCATCCAAGCCTTGTCCGTCAACTGACGGGTAGCAAAGAGGTGAGGCACAAATTCAGGCTTCTTGCGGCCGTTTTCGTCATATTCCGAACCCTTGTCGCTCGAATAAGGGAGGTTAAGACCAATGCCCACACCACCGAACTGGAATTGGGTTCCCGTGTGCAACACCATGGAGGCCGGGTTGTAGTAAACGCCAGAGATATCCGTGCCGTCAACACCCACACCAGCGTAAGCACGACCGAGTGCAAGAGCGGACTGTTCAGTTAACTGGAAACCACCTGCGAGGGCACTGCCAGCAGCGGTGGCTAACATAGCGGCGAGGGCAGCCGATTTGACTGTGAATTTGTTCACTTTGTTTGCCTTTTTCTTGAGAAAGGTGCTCGATTCGGGGTTGTTCACAAAAAGAAAGAATCGACACCACTTGTCACAATGAAGGCGTCAAAATTAGCACATCACTTTCCTCTCGGCTAGAAGATTAACCTATACGGATGATATGGCTTCTAGAGCGCAAAAAAGCCGTCCAACACCTTGCATAACAAGGGATGAACGGCTTTTAGGCTTAAAAACGGATTAGCTTAGAAGCGGTATTGGAGCTGAACACCGAAGAGGTAAGCATCCAAGCTGTCATAGCTACCGACCTTCTTGCCACCGACTTCGCTGTAGAGGTCACGTTCGCCGATACCGCGCAAGTGCGTTGCACCCATATCGATCGTCAAACGATCGTTGTAGTGGTAGGAAGCGCCCAAGGAGAGCCAGAGACGCTTAGCATCAGGAATGATGCCGGTACGCGTATCAGCATAACGGATCGGGGAGGTTTCCAAACCGATACCACCGCGCAACGTCCACTGCGGGTTGAGACGGTAGTCAACACCGATAGAGCCGAAGTAGGTATCACGCCACTTGTTTTCGATAGCGCTCTTTTCCTGGCCATTCACGGTAATGCTCAAACGATCGAAGCTAGACCAGTCGGTCCAACGCAACGTACCGTAAACGCTCCACTGCTGGTTGATGTCCCAAGCAGCGGTCAACATTGCCCAAGCTGGGCCAGCCACGATAGCTTGACCGTCGAATTCACCAGTGACGCCCTTAGCTGCCAATCTTGGCGAGAGAGCTTGATTTTGGGCGGTTGTAGAGATGGAGAGGGTCCCCTTGGCGGTATGTTCCACTTCAGAGCGATAGGACAAACCGAAGCGGAGGTTTTCCGTCGGGCTCCACATCATACCGAGGTTCCAACCCCATTCACCGCTGTCAGCTTCGAAGTTGGCATCAAGGTCGACCATCGGGCCTAAGGATTTCTTCGTCTTCAACTGGGCGTCCACGTACTGGTAGGAGACGCCAGCACCGATGGAGAACTGATCGTTGATCTTCCAAGCAAGGCTAGGATTGATATCGATCACCATGATTTCAGAGTAGTAACCACGGTGGGAGAGACCCCAGTTTTCACCATAGCTCGTTGCCATGCCGAACGGAACAGTAATAGCCAAACCAGTAAAAATCTGATCGTTGATCTGGTGAGTCAAGTACATGTGAGGAATCGGCGTTTCAGAAGAACGACCGTTTTCGCTTTCACCATTGTCACCCGAATATTCGAGATTCAAGCCCACGCCGATCACGCCGCCCTGGACGTTCGTGCCAGAGTGCAAGGTCATCGTAGCGGGGTTGTAGTAGGCACCAGAGATGTCCGTTCCGTCCACACCGATACCAGCGTAGGAGCGGCCTAAACCTGCTGCGGATTGTTCAGTTAACTGGAAACCAGCAGCGTTAGCCTGAGTAGCAGCCAAAGTGGCACCCATCATGAGAGCCAGGGTGACAGGACGAAAAAGAAATTTGCGAGTCATGTTATTAATTTTTTCCCTAATAGGATTAAGTGGGGTTAAACGTCAGAAAAAAATTTCTAGACGCGATGTTGCGTATTTTGGAGATCTATTTTGCGGAAAAATAATTCAAAAACTAAGTGCAAACCCTATGTGATAGGCGGATGATGTGCGCTGAGAGGTTAGGAGTGGTTTGGTTAAGTCATTGATTTATATGAGAAAAATGACAAAAATTTCCCCTAAGAAAAAAGAGAAATTCACCTCAACGGATTAATCCACTGGAAATGTGTTAAAATGTTTCAACCTCTCAGAGAGGCGTTTTGGACTAAACAAAAATTTCTCCTCTTATAGTGAATACTCGCCTGTCAGAAAACGAACGGGCTCGTTAAAATAGGGAAGAGTTCAAATTTTTGTTGGAGACACCATGCAGGAAGCGTCCTCTATTGTCGGCCTCATCTGTGCCGCGGGCGTCGGCTCGAGAATGCAACTTGGTATGCCTAAGCAGTATCTTAAAATGGCAGGTTTACCGATGCTAGTGCATACAGCGCGTGCGCTTTGCGCTGTGACTCGCATGTCAGACGTTGTGGTCGTGGTGAGTCCAACGGACCCGTACATTGATGACTTGTTGCCCCTTTTGCCAGCGAAAGTGCGAGTGTTGCGTGCTGGCGGTAAAGAGCGTGCCGAGTCGGTGCGAAATGGTCTCGCGCAAGCGGGTTTCCCGCCGAGCGCTTATGTGCTAGTGCACGATGCTGCGCGTCCCTGTGTGCGACCATCCGAAATTGCGCACTTGATTGATTCGGTGAGCCAGGATGATCGAGTTTCGGGCGGTATTCTCGCGATGCCCGTGGTGGATACTTTAAAGCGTGTCGATGAAAAGAATTTCATCACCGAAACGGTGGATCGTCGTACGGTGTGGCGTGCCGCAACGCCGCAAATGTTCCGTGTGCGTGATTTGAGTTGGGCGCTCTCTGGCGATTTAACGGGGGTGACCGATGAGGCATCAGCCATTGAACGAAAGGGGCTCACCACAAAAGTCGTCCCGGGACGCACGACAAACATCAAAGTCACAGAACCTACTGATGCACAATTAGCGAAATTTATTTTGGGAGAACAAGCTATGTTCGGTATCCGTGTTGGTCAAGGATACGATTCCCACCGCCTGGTGGAAGGCCACCCCTTGATTTTGGGTGGCGTGGAAATTCCGTTTGAAAAAGGCTTAGATGGTCACTCGGATGCGGATGTGCTCTTGCATGCCATTACCGATGCGGTGCTCGGTGCTGCGGCGCTGGGCGACATCGGACAACACTTCCCGCCGAGTGATCCTCAGTGGAAAGGGGCAGATAGCCGCAAGCTCCTCAAGGCTGTGATGGAAATCGTGCGCCGTGAAGGTTGGCAGATTGGCAACTGTGACGCCACGATTGTGGCGGAACGCCCCAAGATTGGTCCCTTCTCCGCGCAGATTCGGGCAAGTGTTGCAGAGTGTTTGGGCGTGGACGTCAGCTTGGTGAGCGTGAAAGCAAAAACCAACGAAAAGCTCGATGCAGTAGGGGCTGAAAAGGGGATGGTTGCCTTTGCTGCTGTCCTTCTTATGAAAGAATAAACCCGCCTTTTTCCTGTAACACAACTAAAAAGAGCGCCGGTTACAAATAGCCGGCGCTCTTAATATTTCTCAAAACGAATTAGGAAAGTGAGTCTTCTTCTGAGGATTCACTCGTTCTCGCTTTCTTGGCAATCTTCTGACGTTTCTTTTCTTCTTTTTCGGCGAGCTTTTGCGCTTTCGTTTCTTGCGCTTTGATTTCGTCCGCCGTCTTAGTCGGGAAGCGAACAATGATCATCAAACCATGAGGATCATTGGTGTCAAGCGCAACAGTACCGCCTGAGCGACGCACAATGCGGTCTACAATCGCTAAGCCTAAGCCAGTCCCTGTGACGCCAGAGCGTGCACTTTCCCCACGTTCAAAGGGTCGCATCACGCGTTCGCGCTCTTCCACAGGAAGCCCACGCCCTTCGTCAGCGACTCGGAGCACAGCGGTTTTCCCATCCGTGTCTTTACCGAGGTTCACGTGCAGGCGCAAAATCCCGTCTTCACTGCGCCCATAGCGCTGAGCGTTCGTAAAGAGGTTCTGTACAGCGCGCGAAAGTTCCAAGGGGTGCGCGTAGACCATCAGTTCGTCTTTCAAGTCCACTTGAAGTTCGATGGTCTTGTCGTTACCTAAGCGAGCATTTTCAAGCGCTTCGGTGACCGTGTCCCCAAAGTTAATCAACACTTGCTTTTCCTGACTGTGGCGAGCATAGGCCAAGAACTGATTGACGATGTTTTCCATCTGCTCTAGGTCACTTACCATTGCTTCGCGAGAGTCGTCAGACAAGTTGGCAAGCTCTAATTCAAGGCGCAGACGTGTAATCGGTGTGCGTAAGTCGTGGCTCACCCCAGCGAGCAATAACTCACGGTCAGCTTCAATACGGCGCAAGTCTTGCACCATGTGGTTAAAGCTGATATTCACTGCCGAGATTTCTGCTGTACTCGCGTGCTCTGGAAGCGGATCTGGATTTTTCCCTTGACCCAGTTGTGTTGCAAACTGCGAAAGTTGGGCAAGCGGCTGGATTACGTGGCGCGTCAAGAGCGTGGCACCAAAAAGACTTGCCACGCAGGCAGCGAATACCCACCAAATCCACGTGGTTCCAAAGGGTGGGTCGAGCACGTCTTCACTAATTTGTAACCAGTACGCGTCCCCTTCAATATTGATGGAGACCCAGAGCCCCGGGGCGTGATTGACGTTACTGGCGAGCACGGTGTCGTTGCCAAGAGAATTCTTGACGAGTTGCACAATTAAGGAATTAAACCCTTCGCCAGAAAGTGGCACCACGCGGTCAGACTGTTCACGAGGCGAGATGATGAGTTTTTCTCGCGTTGCCAACATTTTCAGCAAATCCACACGGTAGTACGGGTCAGCATTGACTAGCGCATACTTTGTGAGGTTGGCTGTGGAAATGATGTGCTGAGCCACCCCTTGAGAGTAGGGGAGCTCGGAGAAAACACGGAAACTTTGTAGCCAGCCAATGGCACTAAAGAAAATCAAACCGCAAAGCAGTAAGAAAGTGCGCCAAAAAAGACTAGGACGACGATTACGATGAAACATAGTTCTAAAGACAAATGCTTTCAGCTCTTAGAGCGAGCGCTCTGAGAAAATGGATGTTAATGCGTAGTTTAGCAAAGCGCGCGATGAGCTTTGGTAAAGATACACAACAGAATGCACGAAAAAATGGCTCCGAAGAAAATTTCTTCAGAGCCACATATGTCTATTCAGTTTAGTGGGTGCACAAGGCATTGTGCACCACAAACTTATTCAGCGCTTTCGCCTTCAGCCGCAGGGGCGGGGGCAGCGTTAGAGTCGTCGGGCGAGACTTCATCCGGGATGAAGACGTAGCCAAGACCCCAAACCGTCTGCAAGTAGCGCGGCTTGGAAGGATCCACTTCGATCAACTTACGCAAGCGAGAGACCTGCACGTCGAGCGAACGGTCAAAGGCTTCGTATTCGCGACCGCGAGCCATTTCCATCAACTTATCGCGAGAGAGCGGCTGACGCGGATGGCGGGCAAAGGCCTTCAACACAGCAAATTCACCAGTCGTCAACTGGACGATTTCACCATTGCGCTTCAAGACGCGCGTGCCAAGGTCGAGTTCGAATTCGCCAAAGCGAACGATTTCGTTTTCCATCGAAGGAGCACCAGGAGCATCTGGTGCAGGACGACGGCGGAGCACGGCGTGAATACGAGCGAGCAATTCGCGCGGGTTGAAAGGCTTGGCGATGTAATCGTCAGCGCCCAATTCCAAACCGACGATACGGTCAACGTCTTCACCACGTGCGGTGAGCATAATCACCGGGGTTTGATCGTTGGCAGCGCGGATACGGCGCAAAATTTGCAAACCGTCTTCGCCCGGCATCATCAAGTCAAGCACCAAAGCGTCAAAGTGTTCGCGAACCCAGAGACGATTCATGGCGCTCCCGTTTTCACTAACGAAGACCTGGAAACCATTTTCGCCGAGATAACGACGAAGAAGGTCACGAAGGCGGGGGTCATCATCGACCACGAGAATTTTTGGATTGCGTTCCATGAGCTTTACTCCTATTGACTTCCAAACACAGAAGTCCTTCAAAAAACTTAGTGTTATTGTGCACTGTTACAAATCAAAAGGCTAGTGTTCGCATGGAACTTTACATCACTTCTTTCTTGTTACAATTTAAAATTAGCAACTAAGCGATTGATTTATAAGTGAATTTTAAAAATTCTTGAAAAATTTTTGAATACCGTATTTTTGGTATGTCCTCAAAAAACCGTTACGCCATGTTTGGGTAGCGACCCTGAACTTCTGAAGCACTTTTTTACTCATCAAAACGAGTAGAGCTACTTAAAGCTGATATAGTCAAACCAACGATAATTTTTGTATGGTTATCACAGAGTTATGCGAATTAAAGCTTTTTTCATCATTTGCTGTCTCGGGTGCGCTAGTGCCTCCGCTCAGGATCTCACCCTTCCTGAACGTTTGGTACTGCCAGGCGCAGAACCGGATCAGCCTGGAATCCGTCTCTGGACAGAGATGGATGCACAGGCTCGGGCAGAGCTTTGGCCCTACCTGGATTCGGTGACGCGTTCCGTGCATTGGCGCGACATGAGCCAGCACGAGCGTGAAGAAATGCGTGCGCATTTGTCTCCAGCGGAAAATGAACGGATTCGTCGTCGTTACTGTATTAGTGATGAAGCCCGTCCTCCGCGTCCACTTGTTCCGAGACTTCGAGACCGTGATCGTTCGATCATGCGCCAACAGATTATGGAAGTCCATATTGAATTGGGCCCTCGGGGTCCGCGCCCTGGTCCAGAGGCAGGCGGTAGAGCACACCACTTGCGTTTTCCTTTGGGAGGGGATTTTTCACCGCCGCCAGGAGCGCGTTTGCCTTAAGGAACAAGAGATAGCGCATTTGCTTCTTCTTTTCCTTAGTCCTAGAAAAGCGACCACACTTGACTCAAGACGAGTTAAAGCGGTCGCTTTTTTGCACCCCACAAAAAAGTAATCTCACTTTTCCGCCACGACTATTTGAAGTGCCAGCGTCCTATAATGAAAGGATATTTTTGCTTGGTGGACTCTTCTCCACTCATATTTCTCAATCTCTCTAACTTTTTTCATCATGGTCCAGGACGTTCTTTTAGCGATTGATACTGCACATCAAACTTGCTCCGTGGCATTAGCTCGCCGCGAGGATGATACCGATGTGTATTGGCTTTCTGAAGAAGTGGGTAATCGCCACGCGGAGCGCATTTTGTCGATGATCGACGAAGTGCTTGCCGAAGCTAAGCTTTCCAAAGCTGATCTCGGTGCAATTGCTTTTGGTCGTGGTCCAGGAAGTTTTACTGGATTGCGCGTAGCTTGTGGCGTGGCGCAGGGCTTAGGCTGGGGGTTAAATCTTCCGCTCGTGCAAGTCAATAACTTGGAAGCTTTTGCGCAAGCCGTAGTGCGTGAAGGCGCTGTGCCTGCTGGGGCTCGACTAGCGATTATTAATGATGCGCGCATGAATGAAATCTACGCACAAGTTTTTGAAAGTGCAGGAGAGGAGGAGCGCGTTCGCCCGGTTTCGGAGAGCGAATTGATTAAACCCGAGGCAGTCTGCGAATGGATGACTGTTCATGGAGCAACTTTTGTCGCAGGTTCTGCCCTGGCGGCTTATAACCCCAGTTTAAGCGTTAGCGCAATGTACTTGGATGTGCCTGAGAGTATGATTGCAACGATGGCGCGTCTTGCCCGCTGGGATTGGTTAGAAGGTAATGTGGTGCGCGCTGAAGAAGCCGCCCCGCTTTATATTCGCGATCGAGTGGCTTTGACGATTGACCAGCGTGCTCATGGAGAAAAACTCTAAATGACGCAGGAACTCCTTTTCCGCGACATGGAAATCTCCGACTTAAAGGCGGTTTCTCGTGGAGATGCGCTCGTTGAAGAGACCCCTTGGACGCAAGAAGGCTTTGCTGATGTTCTGCGCGAAGGTTGGGACTCTGTCGTAGGGGAAATCGATGGGGAGATCGTCTCTTGGGGCGTGATCCGTGATATTGTGGGAGAGTCCGAGCTTTTGACGATCGGCGTGATGCCTAACTATCAACGTCGTGGGATTGGAGAAGCCACACTTCGTGTACTTCTTGATAAGATGAAGGAAAAAGGGGTTAGCCACTGTTTTCTCGAAGTGCGAGAGAGCAACCTGAGAGCGCGACGCCTTTACCAGAAGTTAGGATTTAAGTCGTGCGGTCGTCGTCGTGATTATTACCGTCTGGGTGACGGGCATGAAGACGCGATCGTGATGCAACTTACATGGAAAAGTGACCAGTAATGTTATCTGAGGATAGAAGTCGACTCTGGGATGCAATGAAAATTGGGCCGCAATGGCTATTGCGTCCAATTGAGCCTTCGGCGATTGAAGCCGAGGAGCGCGCACGCCCGTCGACCTCGCCTCAGAGTGCTCCTGCTCAGTTTGCAAAACCTGCTGCTCGCACGAGTGCTCCCACTAACATTCCCACTAAGGCGGGAGCGGTACCTCCTCAACGTGGGGGCTCGCCCGTGAGTCCTGCTCGTGCACTAGCCGCTACTCCCCGTCAAAAAGTAGCAAGCGCGCCGCTCACTCAAAGAGCAGTGACGCCGCTTTCTGCAGAAACACTCAATGCTATTAAGAAAGCGGATTGGGAAGAGCTCAATCAGATCGCTCAGAATTGCCGCGCCTGCCAAATGGGATTGACACGCCAGCAGGCGGTCTTGGTCGACGGGAGTGCACCGTGTGACTTCGTGGTGATTGGTGAAGCGCCTGGTCAAGAAGAAGATTTGCAGGGGAAACCTTTTGTTGGAAACTCTGGCCGTCTTCTTACCGCAATGCTCGCGAGCATTGGTTTCTCGCGTCCTCAAGGTGTGACGATTATCAATGTGCTGAAATGCCGTCCACCAGAAAACCGCAATCCTGAAAGTGCAGAAATCGACGCCTGTGAAGTGTTTTTACAGCGTCAGATGGAACTCTTAAAGCCCAAAGTGGTGCTTCTTTCGGGACGCTTTGCGACGATGAGCCTTTTGGGACTCTCGCCCGAAGCGAGTATCTCTTCACAACGAGGCCGTATTCACGAGGTGAATTGGCGTGGCCTCTCCTTTAAGGTAGTGGTGACGTACCACCCCTCCTATTTATTGCGCCGCCCCCAAGAAAAAAGTAAAGCTTGGGACGATTTACTCTTGCTCAAACGAGCACTTCAAGAAGAAAAGGTGGGCGTAACGCCACAAACTTGATTTCTTTCGAGTTTCTTTGCGCCGCCACTATAAAGACCATGACAAATAAACCCATACCTGAAAAAGAGCTCTCTTACGAAGAAGCTCTTCGCATCTGTGATTGCGAGGCTTTAAGCACAATGGGAGTTGCGCTTTTCCTTGCCCTCTTTTTTTGGGCCATGATCGTGTGGCTAGGCGACTCCACGGCAGGTTGGTGGGGACTACCTTTTTGGTTCTGGGCTTCTTGTATTGGTGGCTACGTTCTCTCTGTTGTCCTGACTTATTGGCTCGTGCGTCGCGTATTTCGCTCGATTGATTTAGAAAAAGTCGCGCCCGAAGAGTCCTCCTCTCAAAACACTTCTCTGCCAAAGGTGTAATTGCGATGATTCTCTTTCCGCTTTTAGCCTTTTTGGCCATTTTAGTTGTGGTGAGTTTCTTTGCAGACCGCCACATGAAGGGGGCTTCCTTTACGAGCCGCTACTTTATTGGGGATCGCACACTTAATGGCTTTGTGCTCGCGATGACCCTTGTGGCGACCTATGGGAGCGTGAGTTCTTTTGTCTCGGGCCCTGGCGTTGCCTGGAATTTGGGTTTGGGTTGGGTCGTTTTTGCGGCCCCTCAGATTATTGCGGGCTTTTTGATTCTCGGCGTGGCAGGTAAAAAATTAGCGCTTGTCGCTCGTGCAACCAATGCACTCACCGTAATTGATGTGGTGAGAGCGCGCTATGGGAATAGTCGCACAACGAGTCTTTTGGCTATTTTGCTCGCCCTTTTAATGCTCCTCTTTTTCACCACGATGATGGTGGGACAGTTTATTGGTGGCGCACAGATTTTCTCTCAAGCCGCGAAGATTGACTACAAAGAAGCGTTGCTCCTTTTTGGTTGCGTGACCGTGCTTTATACGGGCTTTGGCGGATTCCGTGCGGTGGCTCTAACCGACATGGTCTGCGCCATCTTGATGCTCGTGGGGATGTTCCTTTTAGGGGAAGAAATCCTGCGCGAAGGCGGTGGGCTCGCTGCGGTAATGGAAAAAGTGGGGAGCATCGCACCTAAGGGCCCAGGCACAGAAGGGCAGTTATTGACGCCAACTTCGGGCGGCGCGTTAGGCATTCCGCTCCTTCTTTCGGCTTGGGTGTTGGTGGGCTTTGGTACGCTCGGACTTCCTCAGTCGGCAGTGCGTTGCATGAGTTACAAAACCAGTGATGATTTGCATCGTGCGATGTTTATTTCCACGCTCGTGTGTGGCGCTTTGATGATTGGGATGACTACGCTCGGCGTCTTTATGCGCGCAGTGATGGATGTGCCCCTTTCAACCTTGGGGAGCACGGATGCGATGATGCCAATTTTCATTGCGATGCATCTCTCACCGACGGTAGCGGGTCTCACACTGGTGGGTCCTCTGGCGGCCACGATGTCCACAGTGAGTTCGCTACTCTTAGCGGCGTCTTCTGCCATCATCAAAGATTTGCTCCTCACCTGGCGTCCGGAATGGGAAAAAGAGTCCCCGCGTGCACTCAAAGGCATTACCAAAACCGTCACAACCTTTATTGGCGTGATTGCCTTGGTGCTTGCGCTTTATCCAGTTGACATTATTGCTTGGATTAATATGTTCGCTTTTGGTGGTCTTGAACTCGCGTTCCTGCTACCCTTAGTTGGTGGACTATTCTGGGCACGCGCCACAGCAGCAGGTGCACTGATTTCTGTGGTTGGGAGTATCGCGCTTTACCTCACGATTTCGACCTTTAAGTTGTCGTTCTTTGGGTTCCATGCGATCGTTCCCGCTATGCTACTGGCGATCGTGCTCTATGTGGTGGGGTCTTGGCTCACCAAGCCGACCACGCCATGGCCAACGGCCTTTTTCCCGGCGCGCAAGTCGTAAGCTCGTAGGCTGACGGCGAAACGTATTTTTCGGAGTCGCTATGACTATTCTGATTCAGATGATTGGTGCCGTAGCCCTCTTAGTTTGGGGGACGCATTCGATTCGCGTCGGAATGTTCCGCACGTTCGGGGATCAGTTGCGCCGGTGGCTCGCGAAAAATTTAAGTAGTCGTATTTCCGCTTTCCTCGCAGGGATGGGGCTCTCGATGATGTTGCAGAGCTCTACGGCCTCTGCGCTTGTCGTTTCAAGCTTCCAGAAAAAGGGACTCGTCACTACCGCGATTGCGCTCTGTAGTGTGCTAGGGGCTGACCTTGGGAGCGCCTTGATGGTGCGCATTTTAAGTCTCAATATTGCGCTTCTCATTCCGATTTTGCTTTTCACTGGGGTGCTTCTTTATCTCAAGAAAGAGCGCACCGCCATGGGGCAGTTTGGCATGATCCTCCTGGGACTTGCCTTTGTGATGATGGCACTCAACATGATTTCGACCACCACTGCGCCACTCAAACAAATGCCAGAACTTTTAGGCATCTTCGAGCAACTCACGAATTGGCCTCTGATGGCCATTGGGGTAGGGATGGTAATGGCACTCGTGTGCTTTTCCTCTCTGGCTGTGGTGATGATTACCGCGGGGACGGTGGCAGCAGGGGTCGTTGGTCCAGCCCCATCGCTCTGGATTGTGCTTGGCGCAAATTTGGGGAGCGCTTTCTTAGCCGTGATTACCACCTCGGGTTCGAGCCCGATGGCGCGCCGTGCGCCGACAGGAAACTGCCTTTTCCGTATTGGTGCCTTCCTTTTTGGTTCGTTCTGGTTAGCGTTTTGCCCTTGGCCCATTACGGGCTTTATGAACACCGCTGATGGGGTCATTTACTTTCATATTCTCTTTAACGGGATTGCGGGCGCTCTGGGGCTTTTCTTTGTGAAGCCCATGGCCGTGCTCGTCGATAAATGGCTTCCCTCGAAGTCGATCCTCGAAGAAGATGAGGGTGCTATTCGCCTGCTCTCTAAAGAAAGTTTGATGTCGGGGCAGACTGCACTCGAAGCAAGCCGCCAGGAAGTTATCCATAACATAGGACTCCTTTCTCGCTTCTGGCACGACTTAAATGAACTCTTGATTCGTAATCCTGAGTACGGCGAAATTCAATTGATGCGTGAGCGCAAAAAGCGTCTTTATGGGCGCACTCAAGCGATTACTCGCTATATGACGGAGCTCCTCAAGATGGCGCTCTCGGAAAACGAGGCACAGCTCTGGCAGATGCTACGCAATGCTAACGGGACGGTGGAACTTGCCACTCGTGTCGCCGATAACGCTTTTAAGCAATTAGCGCGCAAGAAGTGCGCTAATAATCGCTTCTTCTCGCACGAGGGTGAGCACGAGTTGACTGTGCTTCACACCCGTATTGCGCACAACCTGGATATTCTCACCCACTATTTGCAAGCGGACAATTCCACCGAGCAAGAGCAGGCAAGAAAGTGGCTTCGCAATGAAAAGTCGCTTTTAGTCGCCACCGACTTCTCGCTTGTGGAGCGTCACGTGCAGCGTATCGCACGTGGTGAATCCGAGTCAGTTGAGACGAGCACGTTGCACGTCGACTTGCTTACTAACTTCCGTCGCTTTAATCATTTGATTTGCTCGATTGCCACTTTTGCGAGCAACATTCCTGAGCCTCATAGTGATCTTGATCATGAAGACGGACTCCTTTCCTAGGCGAAAAACGCGAAATTGACGCATTTTGAAAGCTCTTTTGTTGCTTTTTTACAACGCAAAAACTAGGAGATTCTCTCTAGATTTGATATTAATCAAAAAAGAGTACTGGGGATATCACTGAGGAGTAATTCTTGACTAAAAACGTTCTTTACAGGTGGGAGTAGCTAAAAAGGGGAATATGTGTCTAAAAAGTGCGAAATATTGGGGTTTGTGTGATATTGAAAAATTCTCATTCCCTCTCTATATTGAGACTTATTATCAATACTCTCTCACCGGAGACTCTCATGACAAAAACGTTTAAGTTTGGTGCACTTGCTGCCGCTTTGACCATGGCTTTTGCTGCTCAGGCTGCTGAAGTGACCCTCTATGGTTCCGTTTCTACGGGTTTGGTTTACAAGCACACGAACGCCACTCTCAAAGAAGGTCAATCCAAGAACTCTTATGGTATGGAAAGTGGCTGGTACGGTGACTCCAACTGGGGTCTCACGGGCTCTGAAGAATTGGCTAACGGCTGGAAGGCTGGCTTCACGTTGGAAAGCAACTTCAACTCCGATGATGGCAAGATGGGCGAATCAGGTCGCCTCTTCGACAGCCAGGCTTATTTGACCATTGGTAACGACTTCGTAACGTTTGCTGCTGGTCGCGTTGGCGCCCTCTCCTCTGGTGGTGGCGACTTCGACCTCCTCGGTGGTTTCGATCCGCTCGAAGCTAAGTTTGGTATCGGTGGTATGGGTCTCTTCGCCTCCCGCGATATCATGGCCAACAACACCCTCGCTGCTCTCGTGACACCAGTTGAAGGCCTCACCTTGGCTGGTGCTGTGTCCTTCGGTGTGGAAACCGACGGTGGCAAGTGGAATCAGAACCAACACTACTATGCCTTGGCTGGTAACTACACGACGGACGCTTTCTCCTCCTCCTTGATCTGGGAACGCGTAACGGTGCCTGGTGCTGACAAGGATATGGACTTCTACTCCTTTGGCGTGAGCTATGACTTTGGCATGATCAAGCCAATGTTTGCTTATCAGCGTGGTCAGAACCTTCTCACGGCTGGTGGTGCTTATGCTAGCTTGTTGGAAGATGAAGACGTCGCAAACTTCCTCGCTGCCACTCATCCGAACATTGACTCCTTCTTGCTCGGTGCTACCGCTCCTGTGGGCGCTGGTACGTTGATGGTTAGCTACCAGTACATGACTGGCAAGGCCCACTCCTTCGTAAACTATGACAGCTTCAAGTTCAACGCTCACGTTGTTGGTGTCGCTTACGACTATCCGTTGAGCAACCGTACGTCCATCTACACGGGCGCTACCTGGTCTAAGGGCGGTAAGGTTCTCGACAAGGATTTTGGTGCTGAAGTTGGTTCTGAAGAATTCAACGGCTACCAGTTCGGTGTTGGCGTGAAGCACACCTTCTAATTCCTTGCCTAACGGCTTGATGATTTAGTCCTTAGAGCGGTCTTGGGGTTCTCCTCAAGGCCGCTTTCTTTATGCGCGCTAAGCGCATAAAGAAAAAAGGCACGAGAAGAAAAATCCCGTGCCTTTTCGCTTAAGTAGGAGAGAAACTCTCTACTTTTTTATTCCCACTCGCCAAGTGGAAACGCAGTCTAAACTTTTTTGTATAGACCGTTTGATTCCATTTGGCTTTATTTGATACCAATTATCCCAATCCTATTGGGTATCCGACTTTCTGCTATCAAAAAGCTATCAGGGGATGCTATCAACAAAAATAATCAGAGGTGGGTGATATAGATAATTCCTGCCGATACCAATGCCAATGGAAGATAAAACCAGAGTTCAGTTTTTGAAAAGACGCAACTACAAAAAGTACAGGTTGATCCAGTAAATTCTTTAGGCGATGCTTTCATTGAAAAGTCTATTTTATCATCTGACAACAGCCTTACTTTATCATACAGAGCTCGATAGAGACGCTCTTGCAACAAATAATAGGAATCTAACCCCCAAAACACAATTATGGGCATATATGCCACGAGAAAGTACATTTTATCTGTGTCTTTTCCTGCCAAAGCAAAGATTCCTGCTACAAGTGTAACTGCCCACCCTTTCAATGCAAAGGAATTAGAAGCCATACGATTAATCACACTCTGGATCATTTCTAAGTGATTCAATTTCTTATCCATAGAGCAACTCCTGTTCACTTACTTGCCATGAGCCTTTGCAGCATTTTCAATCCATGTTCCCATATTAACATATCCATTATCTGCAACATAATCATAGATGCCATCTGCAACGTTGTCAAAGTATGCCGGGGAATTGTCAGCATAATATCCTATTACCTCATGAGTATTACCCCTAAAGGAAGTAGACAAAGAACGCATATCCCTAATAGCATTTATATGTACGCCTATTACAGCATTGCCCCTTTGTAGGCTTTTACAAATTTCATATTGTACAAAAGGACGCTTCAGCGTTTCACTTCCGATTAGGACTACTGTTACAGAGGTTCCTTCAAGTTGCTTATCAATCCAGTTATGGACAGCCGTATCTCCCTGTCTCTTAATTTGCTCAAATGCTGCCTTATCAATGAAGCCAGCAACCTCTTTGCCCTGAGTAACCCAACTATTGCGGACGGTCATTGAACGGTTAATGTCGTTATCGTAATGAAAACTAAAAAACACCCTACGTGCCATAGATATTCCCCTTCCTATTATCTGGCTAAAAACCAATGTGCCAATGTTTGATAGTTTAACTTCCCGTTTTCCGGTGTTACTACATAATATCCTTTTTGAATATAGGCGCCGTTATCATATTTGCCCGTACCGTCTTCATAACAGATATATGGATAAAGTGACAAATACTCTGCGCCTTTATACAGATAGTCGTAGCTACCCTTTGGCTTCAACGGGAACAGTGCGATATGCGCTTTAAATTTTTGAGCATCACCGTATCCAAGCTCCCAATTACACCACTTGGAGTCTATCGCAGCATTTGTAGCAAGCAGAATAAATTTGTCACATTTTTTAATTCGAGCCTTCAAATTAGCCGCGGTCGCTGCTGTGGTAATTTTGGGCATTGAAGGATCTTGGCTGTCGATATACACTTTCACATCGTATTGCTTTTGCAAAAACCCAAGTACACCTTTAAGATCTTGGAGTTCATCATGCTTATGTGAAATAAAAACGGTGGTCTTTCTGGTGTATAGCGAATATTCGTTAATGGTTGACCTTGCCTCATTTAGACGAACATCCGCATACGCTTGAAAAGAACCTTGTTCAATCAATTTTCCCATTTTTACCTCCTCTTTATCATCTTGGCCCTAAAAACTTATCTCCGTTCAAATGGATCATGTGATCTGGCATATCGGCAATCCAAACCTCTGTTTCCCATGCAAGAGATTCTGAGAACTGCTTGAATGTCTTAAAGTCCAGGAATGCCGTAACATATATCTTCCCAGATGTAACGCCAGTCGTCATTTCCTCAATTTCTCTGATACGCTTAGGTTCCATCGGTCCAACGGACGTAACCGACTCGACAAAGTACAGCCAATCCTTGTCTTCAGAGTAGAGGACAACGTCTGGCATCTTGTCGTGCAACGTTATTTCAAAGCCCAAAGCACGGAGCTTGTCCACATTTTTAACCAAGTCTTTCTCTGTGGTATCCCCAACATACAGGCACTCGGAGTTGGGCGCGAAGCGGGGCGCAAATTCCTCGATAATTGCTTTTTGCAGTTGGTTATGCTTGCCCGGCGAGAATGTGAAGTCTTCGCCATTGATTTTTACGGGCATTTTTCTCATTGTCCGTTTAGAGGCATAGAGGTCAACAAGAGAGTCGTGATTTTCCATAAAACACTGCAAACATCTCTCCCAGTTTGCAGTGCCAAAGCTCTGAATCAAGCGAAGCATCTCATCCGTTAAGCGATACCGATAGTTTGGACTGTTTGTTGCCTTTCCGTTATCCTCAATGAACGCTGCATTTCTAAAGTGATGCATGGCCTGT